>Ga0123354_10014077_pt1 | contig 12447 bp, 9 predicted proteins | sample TergutLab28metaG_2_FD_97872 | JGI IMG/M metagenome (GOLD analysis project Ga0123354, IMG submission 97872) | Labiotermes labralis P4 segment gut microbial communities from Petit-Saut dam, French Guiana - Lab288 P4 | ecosystem: Host-associated > Arthropoda: Insects > Digestive system > Gut ... | reverse complement strand
TTTTATTTTTATATAAATAGAAAAAAATTTATTTTTTGTTTATAAAATATTTAAAGAAGAAAGCGGTGTGGGGGGGGGGGGGGGGGGTCATGGAAGTCTTATCTATTAATGGAATTTACCATATGACATCTTAACTAGTAAATGTCACCAGCTATTTTCCACATGTTCTGCAGAATGGTACACAGAAAATATGCAAAGCCCTTTGATACCAGTGCCATATTTTATATATAATGGAAGCATGTGTTTTCAAATCCAAAAAAACAATCCAGTAAGTTTCCTCCAACGTACTGTGTGAGGAGCACAACATTTTTCATATGACTCTTAGCAGCTGATATGTCAACACAACAAAATGTGCATCAAGACATGTGCTCTCACAAAAAGGCACCAAATGAAAACATGAAAACATAAATTACACACTCACATTATATTTTAAGTTACAAATGGTATAACCACAAAGAAATCACAAATTGCAGAAGGAACAGACTGTCTCAAAGACAAACTGTAATCTTCACTGAAGATCCTTTCACATAACAGAATTTCCAGAGTGATTATCAGTACTTAAAAAAGTGGTGACAGAACTGAGTGTATGTAGAATTACAGACAACTGTTCTGGGTTTGTTTGCAAGAGTATTTCTAAAGTGTCAGTGAGTGCAGGCATATCATAGCATACACAGCAAAATTCTATTAACCTGGCATCCATGGAACTGGACAGGCACCAGATTATCGGATATTATCATACATAACCTAAAATGACCTCAGTTCTTACAGATATTTTTTTGTTACTGCTCCTATACTTTGGATGTACAACTACCCAGAGTATCCCCTCTGGGTTATGTCCTTCATCTGCTGGTTCAGGGCCATCAGAGTCTTCTTTTGCATTTTATGCAGTCTTCATAGCTGAAGGTATTGATGGAGTAGGAGACAAGGGGTCAGTTGGTACCCCTGTGAATGATAAATGACATTTTTTTAGGCCTTTTTGAATATGTCCCTGATGTCTGCCTATTTCATCAATGTTTTTCTCCAGCAAACAAGCAAAACTTCAGAGCTCTCAGTCTTCAGACTCCTCTACTTGAGTACCAGATTCACAGTAACTCCAGATTATCACAGGATGGGTTAAAGAAATTTTGCTGTATGTATTTTGTTACAAGTCATTTTCATTTCACAACTGCCTCTGAATTTCTTGTTGAAAATTCCACTCTTTAACAATTTGAAGGAAATAATTATTATTTGATACAATAAAGAGTATTACTCAGTGGCGTCATTAGATTTCAAATACATGAATAATGCACGTCTGTTTCTTCCAGTGAAGAATGATTCCAATATTCCAGGCAGGAGATATAAAACCACTACACACAATTATGTACAACAAAAGGCAATTTACACAATGTTAATATTTTCCCCTTCATGATTTAAGATAAAGGTGCCATATTTCAGACATAATTAATTTTGGATTGCATTGTTTCTCAGGAAGAACCGGTAGAACAGTAATGGTGGCCACAGTGACCATCAAAGCAGCAGTGTTGGTTTACTGGCATTGTATGTGTTTCTGTCAGTTTGTGTTGCATTTTTGCTTTCAGAGCTAAAGTTTTAACACAAAAGGTATCTTATTAACTTCTACGCTGTTTATATTAACCTGACAATGCAGAATGCATAGTGTGTTCTGATAATTTCTGACAGCTTCAAAGGCATTTTGTGCTGCCATGGTTATATTTGTAGTGGGTTGCCTATTTGTTGATCATTGCAAATTTCACATAAACAAAATTTGGGGCATTATTTTATATGGTCCTGGTTTTCTATTCTTTCTGAGACGACAGGCACAAGGGAAAAGTGGACTCCATGAGATGTTCTGTGCGAGGTGTAAAAATCAAAGGTCATGCATTTTCTGAAAGCTGCAACAACTAGTTATGTTCTCAGATTTATCCTGCTGGATTATGTGATAACAGTGACAACTGACCCTATTCAACTGCCAAAAAAATGTGCTTTTGGTGATGAAATGTAGATTGAAATTGCCAGGTACTAACAAACAATGGACATGAGATGTTTTTGGTTTTATAGACAAGTCCTAACATAGCAGCTCTCTGTGATACTTCCTCATGATGTAGAGCTGGGAGAAAATAAAGAATTTTGTAGGAAAAAATTTACAGATATTTCTCTAACTACAGTCCAAAGATATGCAAAAAAAAAAAAACTAAATTCTATGTAAGATCTGCTGAAATATGAATTTCAGAAATAGAAAATTGATCCAGTAAAGGTGTATAATGCCAATGAGACATAATTCACCACAGTTCAAGTTACAGAAACAGATGTTCTTACTGTAAAAGGAAAGAAATAAACTGTTAAACCTTTGGCTGAAAATTCCATAATGACAGCTGTGTCATGCATGAATACCAGGGAAATAATTAAGCTGCCACCAACTGTTTCCTTGGACTATATATAAGACACAACTGCTTTAGGTGTATCCATGATGGAACAGCAGCCACATGCCCTCCATCTAGACAGACAAGAATACACATATTCACCCAGTGTTTCATTTGCCTAGGCAGTCAAACCAAAACCTTATCAACTTGATCTAATATGCTCACTTCATACACAGGAAAACCTGTAAGTCATTTCATGGAAGGGAAGTGGGAATGGACATTGTGTCTACCTGAAAGTTGAACCCTCTAGATGTAGCTCCTATAGGGTTCTTTCAGGAAGTTCAAATCTCAGGAGGTTGATATATGGCTGAACAGCCATTCTTTCCAAGCAGCTACTGCACCACAAGCTGGTGATATTTTGGGGAAAGTCTAGCTACAAGTATGGATATAGAAATTAGCTGATTCAAGAATTACATACAATTTTGTTCCTCCCTTTGATATTTGAGGAGGTTGATTTTATCTCATGTAAGAGTGATGGTAATGTAATGTAATGGTAATGAGAACTTTGCTGCAACCAAGGTCTCCACAGAACAGGAGCACAATGGACCTAGAGATTCTCAGTTCCAGCAGCAGGAATACATGTCTACTTTGAGTGTCTTCATTCAATCTTTCACCTCTGACCAGTTTTGAGTAACCATCAAGTAGTGGCCAAACTGGTAGCAAGGAAGCCCTGACAAAATCCTCACCTCACAGAAGTAATCTCCAAGAGTCAGAAACACTGCTATATAAAGACACACAAAAGAAAGGTTTTTTGAAAACCCAAAAAAATTTGATATTACAACTGCAAATGAACAAAGACTTTCGGGACACTAAGTTCTCTAGAAAAAGTCAGAATATTAAGATATAACTTAATAAGAGAATGAGAAAGTCAACATCCCAATTAATTTCTTCTAACAAAAGCTCTGATCGATCCATCCAGTGTACATCTGCATGAGATGTGCAAATAAGACTCTTTACTTGCATGCTGTGATTAATCAAGTGACTGTTAGATTCAATGCATTAAATATAAAAGACGGATGCAGGATATGTGTGATCTCATTAAAAGAAAGACTGGAAGACTATTTGTGCAAGTATTGCACTCCATAACCTTTCCAATTTGAACTGTCACTCTAAACTGTTTTCTTGAGATGGAGACATAACTGCACATCAATGTCCATCTCATTAACATTTTGTTAAGTTACATACAGTAATGTATCTAATATTGTTTTAACAGCTTGTTATTCTTACACAAAATAAATATTTATAAGCAGTTATTTTTACACAAAATAAATATTTATAAGCAGCATAAACCATATTCACCATCTTTTTGTTTTAATTTTAGTATGGTTGTCTTACTTTTTGGGTATAAGTTTTTCTTTTTTTCCACTGAGAAAACAAAATTGTAATTTTTTGTATTTGTAAAATAATATCTATTTTCTTGAGGTTTGTCTGTGGTTGTGGTTGTCTTTTCCCAGTTGTCAACCTGTATTCCAAATAACTAACTGACCTACCCAAAAGACTACCATTCCGCAGGTCCCCCTGGGTTTTTAAAAATTTTTGGTTTCTATTTACTTTCAAATATATACTACATTCAAGGTCATTATAATATGAATCCTCAGACTAGACATATTAAGTAAGCTGAACCCAAAAAATGGACACAAAAAATGGTGAAACTTTACATGTATGAAATATGGTGCCTTTACCTTACAATTTATTGTACATGTGAATAAGAATCAGTGAAGTTACTGCCTGGTACGTATTTGAAACAAAGGATATTGGGCCAAAACAATAAATTTACACAGTGATTGCAAGCAGTCTATAATCAATGCACACCTGCATGTCACTGGGCCAATGTAATAATGTTCACAGTTTCCTATAATATTAACATACACATAATAATGCAAAACAACGGGTTGTGAAATCAAGTTTTACTTCATTCTGTTCATATGCATATATTAATGAGAATGAGTACCTGCCACTCACAGTGTTATGGACGTGTGTAAAATTAACAATAAAGTTAACATGTGAAATGCGTGATATATTCTAGGCATGACAGCACAATGTAAAGAAATCCGAGCAACAACCACAATACACACTCTGACATTTGTGGCACATACATCATGCATAATGATAGCCAAGAATGATTTACCACGTTATTTCACCTTGCCTGAAGGCTCAAGGGAATTTCCATTTGCAGTTTGCATGTAAAAGCCAGAAGACTTAACCTATCAAAACCTACTTATTAGAAAAACACACACACAGCAAACATCAATAAATTATAGAAATATGGTTTAGGAATGTTGAGTTATAAAAATAACAAGATTCTGATTATCTGGACAACAGGTTGACTACCTTTGCAGAAAGAACTCTGAGCCATTCCGTGTGCAAATTAAGTCCTGAAGGCAAATGGAAAATCACTACTATCAACAGCAAAAAATATCAAATATAGTAGCACATCAGTCTTACCCCACAAGTTTAAACAAAGGATTATGTCCTCTTCTTTTATAGCTCATTGACGCTTGGAAACCACTGACGCCCAGTTCATACACAGTGACAGAAGGCCAGAGTACTATTCTACTAAAATGCCCCCTATAACTTATAATGTTGAGCACAACAATGGTTGACTTTAAAAATGGTAACATGAGCTACACACATGACCCAGATTCAAAATAAAATACATTACCATTACCTTAATTTTCTGCAAGAAGAGATCAAAGTGCTAAATGCGAAGTACAAGTTTATTCCATTAAGTTTTTTTTTCACTCAATGTTTACAGAAACAACGCTGCACCAGAATGAGCATGTGAAAGCAAATAATATACTGCAATTGCTGTTACTCAAAATTCACTTCACTTTTCCTAATTTGACATTAATTTACTGAAGCATACTTTCTACTGACATCTATCTCACTTTGTCAACTGTACTTTTGAGTTATGGACCTTATTTTACTCAAGAAATAAAATGTCTGTGTGTAATAATTTAGCTGGTATATGCCGGTTACAATTTCAATATACTATCATTTTCCCCACAGACTGAACTCCAAGGACTGGTGCACAAGAGGGAGCATAACATTCTCTGCTTTTAGAATATAAATTCAAATAATAATATTTTTACTATTAACATCATATTAAATACAAAATCACTCTCATGTGTATGAAATTAGTGTCACTTGCTGGTCATCAAAGGCAACTGAAATCATATTTGTGTACAATGAGAATAACAAAAAATCAGCAAAATAGTAAAGGACTGAAACTAGATTCCTTGAATTGCCTGTACTGATTCAGGAACATTTGAGGCTGCTGTTGGAAGTGATTACAAAATTAATAAAGATCTAAACAAATTAGATCAGAATGACAGCTGGAAACAGAAATATATGTTAATGTTTATTGATCAATTCTTTCTTTTTAATTAAGTTTTATTGTGTGCATAACCTTGATACCTTAGACAGCTGGATCAATGAAATACTCAGCTTATGAAATTAAACCTGTGTTGGTGGCATAATTATTGTTGTAGAAGAGCATGCATTTCTTTCAGCAATGGGAATTTAATGAAACTTATAAATACACTTGCGTGCCATTTCACACACTAAAATTACTTCAATCCTGCTGCTTATGATCTGGAAATCCTGAGAGGCCAGCATTAAAAAGAAAGTCCCAAGACACATTATGTATGACCTGTGAGTGGAAGTTTTTCCATTGTTAACAATTTCTGTCACATTATCCTGTGTTATATGGACATTAGTGAGCCTATCAAGCAATTCTGATGGCTTTAAAAGATCCAAAGATGAATAAATTGGGTTGTGATCATAAAAGGAAACATATAACTTGGAAGATTCCTTAAAAACTTTAAATATTTAATGTTTTGTTGACCATGCATTGTGATATATACATACACTATGAACCAACAAGATGCACCATTTACTTTCAATGTATTTCAATAATTAACCTCCACATGTTTTGAGCTGGCTTACTGCTCATCATCAGGAGGTACTACTGTGTATACACAACAATTGGTATATGTCATGTGTTTATGTTGACTGGCTGTTGGCAGGATCAGGATGGAACTGTTCCATTCTGATGCTGCCAACATAGTAGTACCTCTTGACGACACGCAGTAAGCCTGCTCGAAACATGTAGAGGTTAATTATTGAAATAAATTGTAAGTGAATGGTGCATCCTGTTGGTTCTTGTTGTACGAAACTTTAAATAATTAGAAGGCTTGAAAGTGGCAAAAGGTGAAATGTTGTTGTGGCTTCATGCAACATTGAATCACAAACATTCTGTGATATAAACAAACAGAAGGACCAGTTATGATCATTTATGGCATCAAGTGACAGTGTTCAGGGCCTTCTCAAGCAACAGACATTGAAACAGCCTAAAGTAGTGCAAGTGGACAAAGTGGTGCTTAAGTATAAAGAAAAGTTTTTGTGTTTGACAGACAGTAAATGATTGGTTGTTTAATGACCTACAAGCAAAGTGGGATACACTCCATTAAAAAAAACTGGTTTAGAAGTGGCTTACAGCAATACATCCTGAAGGAAAATATGTGACTAGGCATATGATCAAAAAGGAAAATGTTTTTATGATGAAATCAGACAGACAAGTGAACACTTCCTGAGGCCTAGCTGCAAACTTTAGGTACTATCTGATAATTCGGAATGTTTGATAATCCCACACATGTTCATTCTGTGGGTGCTGAATTAAAGGAATGATACAGTTTATATATAAAAACAAAACTATATATATTGTGCATGGAAACAACATACAATAATATACTGTTGATAAGGTTTTATGAAATGAAATAAAAATTGATAAAAAAAACTCATTTACAGCAGTGTGGTGAAAGACTGCAGAGATGCAGAAACACAGTAATCAGTCTTATCAAAAAGGATAATATTAATTAACTACTATATTGAAAATTTTTCTGATAAATAGCTACCTCTCTGTACTACTGTGGATATATATACCTGAGCCAAGAAATGTGCAAAAATGCATATATTACATCACCTACCTAATGCTTAAATGGGTAAAAGGACATATCACAAGAACAGGAAATGAGTGGGGGGGGGACAAAAAATTTACTTTGAATTATTTTAAGATCTCTTCTTGCAGAAATAAGAGGTCCTCCCCTTCTGTTGAAATTTCTTTCTGTGTACTTGACTGATTAACCAACTGTACCTTCAGGACCACTTCTGAACTTAATATTTATTAATGTCAAGCAGGTCCCCACTTGAAAACAGTGAAGACAGGCCACTAGCCAATCCACAGCACCATAGTTTACTTTAAGTTCGTAATTAATGGCACTTCTATCGCCATCGGATATTGTAGTATTGCAACATCGTCATTTTTATTGTTCTCTGTTACTACAAAATAAATTATTGAGGTTGTAATATTTTACTCCACAAAGAAATTGCACTTTTTTTAACTTCCACCAAAGTATGTTGTAATTGTATTTTACCTCCAATATAGCTTTCAATACCACTACTTTCAGACAAAAATAATTCTACCAGTATTTATGTTTTAAATTAAGAGAGACAAAAAATTTCCAGTGTGATTTTGAAATATCATCCTACTGTCACAAAATGGTCACTATTTAATTCCTTGATACAAAAAAAGTCATCATTAAAATGATAAATAATACATTCAATAGTAGTTTACATTACTTGCAGTGTTCTTTCGATAACAAAACGTTTTTCAATGCTCTTCACAAATGCTATTATTGTAACATGTTTCTCTGAAAGTAGTGACATGTCATCACATTTTATTGCTGTAGTAGACGCCAAAGTTAATATAATTTTAATCCACAGTCCAAAAACTATTCTTGTGGTATGCAGTTTGTTACCTAATACAATAAGTATCAAATTACGCATGTATCTGCGTAAATTCCAAACTACAATCCTCTCTTGCTTTCTCGACGATGGTGATAGATGGCAGAGTTCTTGAGCGCAAGTAATGCCATCTGCTGAAGTGATTTGGAACTTCATACAAAGCCCTTGCTGCTGCTTCTTCTTCTTCTTGTTGGCATGTGGCTCAGTGCTGGTCCTGTGATTTGCTAGGGATTGGCCATTTCTACTCACCTGCTTCTGTTACATGTGGTAGCACCTCTCCTGTTACCTGCTCCTGTGATTCTAATTCCATTTCTCCACTAAATGATGCCACTGATTTCTTATTGCGGTCTGGCCGGGCCGGACATTCTGCGATTAGATGATCCTGAGATTTACAGTGATGACATCGTTTTGGTTGTGGACCCATTGTACATTTTGCAGCAATGTGGTTTGCAAATTCACCACAGTTGTAGCACCTAAATGGTAAAACAACCAGGAAATAGGGGTAAGCAGCACTGCACTATTTTAAGGCTTGGAATTCAGATGTACATAATTTGTACCAAAATCCTACTCTCTGATAAACCACTTGTAATAATAAATTAATGGTTCTTTAACTCTTACAGAAACGAGAATAATATATGGAAGGAAAACGAAAATTTACGAAAAATAAGAATCATACCATACGCTATTGCACTCGGACCTGCATGAAGGCATCAACGCCCAAATTTGTCAAAGGCGAACTAACAAGCATTGAGAATTAAGTAGCGTATACGAAACAAGATACTGTCGAATCAAATTCTATAAACAGGCAGTTCTGTTGCCTTCTTTATAATGCTTCAAAAGACGGAAGAAATTTCACTGAAAGCAGTATTTAACATCCAGTGGTAAGCCAAACCGACGCAACCAGAGCAGTACAGTATGAAGGAATGGGACACAAACTATATGCATTTCACTCACGTCCGAAGGCATCCCACGGAATCCGCAGTTACGTACGGCTACGAAGTATGCAGTAACACACAGTTTTGATGAACCGACTGGAAGGTTTTGTTCGACAGAACAAACAGGCGAGTACGCTAAGGCATTTTCGGAGCGTTCACAAGCTTACGAAAAACGACTATTAACTCTGTAATATGTGTAAATTTTTCTGTCTGCCCGTATGGATCAGCTCAGCTCCCGCTAGTTGGATTTTCTCGATATTTGATATTTGAAGATTTTACGAAAATCTGTCCAAAAAATCCAAGTCTCATTATTATCTGACACAATAACAGGCACTTTCAAAGCAAGGCCTATGTAAATTTGTAACAACACCTCGCTTAAGTCTTCTTAGAAAGAGAAATGTTTCAGACAGCAAGTTGTAGAGAAAATCAAAACACACATTTTATGTTTGGTAAAGTTTTTCAAAGAATCGTGCCATATACAGGGCGTTTCATAATGTTCTCCGGGATTACAAACATTTATAACAAGAAAAAGAATTGTTCACAGCCACAGGAAAACGGAAAAAGTTTTTTTTTGACAACTAGAGATGTTCGATGTTTGCACCACGGGTGACACGGCAGGCATCGATAAGATATTCAAGTTCTCGCCATAGACGCGTCAACATGGGTGCATCGATATTCTTCACTGCTGCAATGATCCGTGGTTTTAGATCAGCGAGGGCACGTGGCAATGGTACTTTGAGTACTTTGCACGAAATGCATGTTGCACAGTAACCACAGACTTACTCGTGTGATATTCCAACACAAAAAACGACTTCTTCCCCGGAGCAGCCATTTTCTCACTACATACACTCGCATCGCCTAGCGGCAGAAACGTGAATTACGATGAAAAACAACTTACCGGGGAAAAAAATTTTGAGTTGTTCCTTCTATCTGTACAGGTTTCGTAAATACGTGTCCTGCGGTTTTCCTATAATAAATTTTTGTAATCCCAGAGTACATTATGAAAAGCCCTGCATAAGAACGTGGAATAATATGGTAGCGCCAGACAGGCCACAGAAGACAGTACGTCTCAGAAAAGACGCGATTGGGATGCCGGATAACACAGGAAGGAATACAGACAGACACTCATGTATTTAATAATTACTGTACTCCCACGGCAACAATGGTTACGCGAACGCCCCTCAACGTTATGTTATACGTACAATGCCCGTCTTATCGCACTGGAATATAGAAGCGGAAGCCTATTGCGCACGCGCCGTGAGAATCAAACCATTAATAACCTTGCCACAGTCACTTCCATGATTTTATGCCTTTAACCAAACATAAGAGTTGTCTTGAAACAAAGTACGCTGCCGGTCGTATTAGCAGCCACTTACCTTATCCTCCTGAAGCGTTTCTTGGATACAGGCCGTCTGTGAGAGCCACTGCAGTCGGCACCTTCAGGTCCAGTGACAGATGTAGCCTCCAGTCCTTTGTCAGACACTTTGCACTCAAACTCCACCTCCTCATCGTCTCCAAGACTTCGGAAGCCCGACATCTGGATCACACTCTGTACAAACAATTGAGACCAGAAGCCGGTACTCCATAAGTTCTTTGAAGTGAAATGCTTCCGGTTTAAAAAAAAACAGGCAATAGCCTTTGTTATGCACCTTCGCGTAAGTCGCGGAAAGAGCCTATTATTTTCTTCGTGTCCGTCTGTCAGCGTGTATCAGCGGGGTTCCCAGTGGACGGATTTCCGTGATGTCTGATATCGAAGATTTTTTTTTTCGAGAATTTGTTCGGTCGCCACCTTACCGGTGTGCGCCCCCTAAGCTACAGGTTTTCAAACAGGTTGTGAATGAGCTGCTTGAGCAAGGTGTGGTTAGGCCGAGTAAATCCCAATATGCGAGCCCCGCGTTCTCGGTACCAAAAAGCGGTGATGGGTTCCGCATGGTGGTCCATTATATGAAGGTCAATTCTACGATCGTGTTTGATTCTTACCCAATGCCGACCATCGAGCAAGCTTTTGAACAATTTACAGGTGCCGTTGTGTTTTCAGTCCTCGATCTTAATTCGGCATATTTTCAGGTCCCCCTTACCACCCGAAGCCGTTTGTATTGTCAAAAGTTTTATTTATTCACAACTGATTCACTACTGAGTTGTCTTAAAAAACAATATTAAAATTTACATTAACATTTACATTAAAACAGCTGTTTTAATGTAAATTCTAATGTAAATTTTAATGTTGTTTTTTTTTAAGACAACTCAGTAGTACATCAGGTGGCGAATAAACAAAACTTCGATAATATCAAGATGCACGATACGAATGTGAAAAAAAGAAAGTATTGTTTTTCCACTGCAGCAATTGTTACGCGAACCCGCCATAATATTACGTTATACGTACATTGGCTGCGCGTTCTAAGGCGTAGGTCTGCGGTCGCTCGCCTGCTGAGATCGTGGGTTCGAATCCCATTGGGGACATGGATGTTTGTCTGTTATGAGTGTTGTGTGTTGTCAGGTCGAGGTCTCTGCGACGAGCTGATCACTCGTCCAGAGGAGTCCTACCGACTGTGATGGGTCGTTGTGTGTGATCAAGAAACCTCAAGAATGAGGAGGCCATATCCCGCGTTGGGCCGCAGCGCCACGGTGTGTGTTTGAGAAACGTACATTGCCTATGTCGTTTACAGACAATTACAACGCACGAAGAAAGAAGACTGGCACAACCCAAGTTATGATTAAAAAAAAAGCATTTCATAAGCGTATTTACTTCTATTTGTCACAATTCAAATCTCGTCCAGAACACCTGAGTAGTAAACTGGCCCAGATTCAGCGTGATTTTTTTGTAGTTCCCCCAGCAAATGATTGGGTAGTGTCTTACATGATGTAACGTCTGCTGCCTTCCACATTGCTACCAATTCCCTGATCACCAACATCCAGTCATTTGACTGTTACTACTGAACAGCTGGGCAACACTTGAAGTTGATATTCATTTAGCAACTTAAGTCAGAATAAAACAGCTGGTTAGTCTTATGGCTACGTGTTACTGTAATTAAGCGCTGTAAGTCGTTTAATAATAATAAAAAATTGATTGTTACAGATATCATAAATAAACAACAAAACACATCAAACATATAAATAGGTAAATATAAAAGTAACTAATTAACTGAATAAATAAGCAGATAAATAAATAAGCCTAAATAAATAGTAGTTAAACAGATAAATAAAGGGATGATATAGAAACAGCTGAATACTAAATAGATAAAGGTAAATCAGTCCCGTTACAGGCCCGGGGGGGGGGGGGCAGGGGGTTG
>Ga0123354_10014074_pt1 | contig 12448 bp, 8 predicted proteins | sample TergutLab28metaG_2_FD_97872 | JGI IMG/M metagenome (GOLD analysis project Ga0123354, IMG submission 97872) | Labiotermes labralis P4 segment gut microbial communities from Petit-Saut dam, French Guiana - Lab288 P4 | ecosystem: Host-associated > Arthropoda: Insects > Digestive system > Gut ... | reverse complement strand
TGAAGCGGCTGGTGCAGTCTCTGCAGGAAGTCGAGGATCCGAACGAGTTCATGGAATCGGTGCGCGGCGAGCTGTTCGAGCCCGATGTCTTCGCCCTGACGCCCACCGGCGAGGTTCGAGAGCTGCCCCGGGGCAGCACGCCGATCGATTTTGCCTACGCCATCCACACCGAGGTCGGCGACACCTGCGTCGGCGCCAAGGTCAACGGCCATATGGTCCAATTAAAACATGAGCTGCAGAGCGGCGACATTGTCGAGATTATCACCCAGAAGAATCAGCGCCCCCGCCGGGCCTGGCTGCAACTGGTCAAGACCAGCAGGGCCCGGACCCGGATCCGCCACTATCTCAGACGGGAGGAAAAGGAACGTTCGCTCAAACTGGGCCGCGAAATCTGCGAGCGGGAGCTGAAGAAGCACGATATCAATTTTCATCGGTTGCTCAAGAGTGGCCACCTGCGGCTTATGCTCAAGCAGCTCAACTGCCAATCCCTGGAGGAACTGCTGGTGCGGGTGGGCAACGGTTCCATTACCGTGCCCCATCTGGTGCGGACCCTGCAACCCGAGGAATACCGCGAAGCCGAGGAAAAAAGGCGGATGGCGGAGATGGTCGAGCGCGCCCATCGTGCGGCCGAAGAACACCGCTCCACCGCCTCCCGGCACAATGCCATCGACATCGACGGCGTCGACGGCATGTTGGTCAAGGTGAGCCAGTGCTGCCACCCGGTTCCGGGCGACCCGATCATCGGCTTCATCACCACCGGCACCGGCATCTCCATCCACCGCACCGAATGCCACAACCTGCTGGCCACCGATCCGAAACGCTGGCTGGAGGTTTCCTGGGCTGGAACGCCGCAAACCTCGTATCGGGCGACCTTGCGCATCCGGGCGGAGAATCGGAAGAACATCCTGGCCGAGATCAGCTCCGCCATCAATGCCGACGATGCCGATATCATCGAGCTGAAAGCCCGTACCACGGTGGAAAACATCGCCGAGCTCGACGTGTTGCTTAACGTGGTGCACCTCAAACATTTGCAGACCTTGCAGCAGCACCTCTTGCAGATGCCCGAGGTGATCGAGGTCCGGCGCCGGTAGCTTCGGCGCGGGAGCTTGAGCGGAGGCACCATGGCGTCGGCATTGTGCGAGGTCTGCGGCAATGAACTCGAATGCGGCTGCGGCCAATGTCCCTATTGCCAGGCCCCCTGCGCGCTCGGCGGGATGAGCGCCACTGGTCCGTTTCATCGGATGGTCAACCTGGAGAAGGGCATGCCGTTGGTCCAGCAGGCGCTCGACCGGCTTGAGGCGACTATCGCCGCTGCCGGCAGCCAGGGCGTCAAGGCGCTCACCCTGATCCATGGCTACGGATCCAGCGGCGCCGGCGGGGCCATCAAGGCTGCGGTCCGGCGCCAGTTGCAGTTCTTGCGCCTGCAGGGCAGGGTCAAGGAGATCGTGCCCGGCGAAGAATTCGAAGGCCGTTCCAAACGCGGCCGGCACCTGCTGCGCCGATGCCCTTTTCTGGCTGGCCACCGTGACCTCAATCGCGCCAATCCCGGCATTACCCTGGTCATGCTCTGATGCCAATTCGACATCATGCTGTGATATTAAACAAATGCGGGCCGCGCCATAAACTGCGCGATGTTTCAACGCCGTTGCCGCTGAGCCGGGCTGCGGGATGCGGAACCGGAAGAAGATTCGAACTGTTCGAGCGCAGCGAGTTTTCGCCCTGCCAGTTCCGCATCCAGGCGACCGGGGTCGTCTCAGCGGCGCGGCATCACTTTCTTTTGGCCCTTTTCTTTGGGCAAATAAAGAAAAGGACGCCTCCCGGCGAGGGAGCAGCCTCTTGTTGTTCACACCCACGCCCATTTTATTATGATCTGCGCTCCCCTTTGTATGACGAAAAAACCTGGTCAATATTCGGTGAGCAATGCACTCATCAGTAAGCTTTAACCCATTAACGGAGGCACCATGCGCAATGGTCATCGTCCCGCCAACGGGCTGCGGCCGGTCAGCATCGAATACGGCGTCCAGCCCCACGCCGACGGCTCGGTCCTGATCCGGATGGGCCAGACCCACGTGCTGTGTGGCGTGACTGTCGAGGACAGGGTCCCGCCCTTTTTGAAGGACCGGGACCAGGGATGGATCACCGCCGAGTACGGCATGCTGCCCTGCGCCACCCACAGCCGCGGCCGACGGGAGGCCATATCCGGGCTTTCTGGCCGGACTCACGAGATCCAGCGCCTGATCGGCCGTTCCCTACGGATGATGGTTGATTTGCAGCTTTTGGGGGAACATACCCTCCGGGTCGATTGCGATGTGCTCAACGCCGATGGCGGCACCCGCTGCGCCTCGATCACCGGCGGGGCCTTGGCGGTGCGGATGGCGATCTGGAAGATGGTAGCCCAAGGCCATTTGGCCGCCATGCCGCCGCTGTTGCCGGTGGCGGCGGTCAGCGCCGGGGTAGTAGGCGGGCAGCCGGTGCTTGATTTGGAATACGACGAGGACTCAAGCGCCGATGTCGACGCCAACTTCGTCATGAGCGGCGACGGGCGCTGGATCGAAGTGCAGACCACCGCCGAGGGCGCCCCCTTCAGGCCGGAGTTGTTCACGGCCATGGCGCTCCTGGCCACCGAAGGCGTCCGCCGGTTGTTCATGCTGTGGGAGCAGGATGGCTTTCGGGGGTAGGCGTGTTTTTTGGGCAAGTGATCATGATTTCATGCGGCCCTGCGGTAGGTGTCGGAGCAGGGCCATGCCGTCCGGGGTGATTGGTTCTGCTTGGTGCAGCGGCTTGATATCGTTGAACTCGATGAATTGGCCATGGGTGATCTCTTCCTTCTGCAAGGTGAAGGGGCCCTCGCTGACGCAGGAAAAAATACGGCCCCATACCCGGTTGCCGCTCTCCTCGAAATACTGGTCGAACAGATGGGCCAGTTTGACCCCGGCCAGCCCCAGTTCCTCGCGCAGTTCCCGCTGCGCCGACTCCAGATAGGATTCGCCGGCCAGCACCACTCCCCCGGCGGCCAGATCCCAGTAACCCGGATAGATATCCTTGGTGGGGGTCCGCTTCTGGATGAACAGTTGCCCCTTGCGATTGAAAACCAGGATATAGGAGGCCCGGTGGATCAGGTTCTGTTGGCGCATGATACGGCGGGTGACCGCGCCAATGGAGTTGTTGTCCCGGTCGACGATCTCGACTAGCTCTTCGGCGGGATTGGCAAACACGGCAATACGTCTCCTTGGGTTGAAAAAGGGGGATCAGGGGCGATGGCGAAATTCCCAGCAGCGGTGGATGCGGCGGTTGCGCTGGAAATCGAAGGGGATGGTATGGTCGCTGATCTCCTGGACCGCAAAATCGTGACTTAACGATTCCTCCAAGGCGAATTTGCGGAAATTGTTGGAGAAAATCAAAAGGCCCCCCTTGGCTAATCGCTGCATGGCAAGGCGAAGGAGGGTGGGATGATCTTTTTGGACATCGAAGAGCAGTTTACGGTGCCGGGAGTTGGAGAAGGTGGGCGGGTCGAGAAAAATCAGCCCGTACCGCTCCTGGGCGCGTTGCAGCCATTCCAGGCAGTCGGCCTCGATCAGTTGATGCTGCGGCCCGCCGAACCCGTTGAGCGCCAGGTTGGCCCCGGCCCTGGCGAGGTAGGCGGCTGAGATGTCGACCGTGGTGGTGGACGTGGCCCCGCCCATGGCCGCATGGACCGTGGCCGTGCCGGTATAGGCGAACAAATTGAGAAAGATCTTGCCCTGGGCGAGCGCGGCCAGCCGAGCCCTGGTCAGGCGGTGGTCGAGAAACAGGCCGGTGTCGAGGTAGTCGGTGAAGTTGACCAGAAAGCGGCAGCCTCCCTCCCGGACCTCGTGGAGCGTCCCGGTCCCCTCTTTTTTCTGGTACTGCTGCGCTCCCTTCTGTTTTTTCCTGGTTTTGATGAACAGCCGGCTCCGCGGCACGTCGAATACAGCGCGGATGACCTGCAGGGCCAGGACGAAACGCTGCTCCGCCTTGGCCGGGTCGACGGCGGCCGGCGGCGCGTATTCCTGGATATGCACCCATTCCTCGTAGAGGTCGACGGCCAGGTTGTATTCCGGCATGTCCGCGTCGTAGATGCGAAAACAGGTGATTCGCTCTTCCTGCGCCCACCGCAGCAGGGCTTCGCAGTTCTTGATCAGCCGGTTGGCGAAATCTTCGCCGGGCGTGCCGACAGGCAGGGGAGCCAGGGTCCAGCGATGGGCGGTCTGCTCCTGCAAGGTGTTTTCCCGGCCGGTCAGCAACTGGCACTTGAGCGGCCCGTTGAACAGCCGGTGCCGCTCCTGCCATTGCATGCCGGTCATTTCTGCCAGATCGGGATTGGCGGTGAAAAAAGCAAAAGTCCAGCCGGTGAACTGGTCCCGAAAGGTTCGGCCCAGGCAACGATACAGATACTTGACCGCCTCCTTCTCTGACAGCCGTTCGCCGTAGGGTGGGTTGGTCAGCAGGCAACCGGCGGGCGCCGGGCCGTTGAGCCGGGCCAGTTGGCGTTGCTTGATGACGACCACCTCGCGCAGGCCGGCGGCAATCACGTTCTTCCTGGCAGCGGCGACCACCTTGGGATCGGCGTCGTAGCCTATGAACTGCGGCCAGACAGCGGGCATGCCCCGGCTTTCCCGGTCCACCGCCTCCTGCACCAGTCGGTCCCATAGCTGCGGGTCGTGCTTGTTCCAGGCCATGAAGCCGAAGGTCTTGCGCAACAGGCCGGGGGCGCTGTCGCTGAGCATCAGGGCCGCCTCGATGAGCAATGTGCCGCTGCCGCACATGGGGTCGAGCAGGACTGGTTCGTCGACGGCCCGGTCGAGCCAGCCGGAGAGACGGACAATGGCGGCCGCGAGGGTTTCCTTCAAGGGCGCCTCGCCGCTGTCGACCCGGTAGCCGCGCCGGTGGAGACTGTCGCCGGAAAGGTCAAGCGACAGCACCCCGCCGGTCCCCTGAACATGGAGGTGGAAGCGCAGGTCGGGATGCAGGGTGTCCACATCCGGTCGCTTGCCGAACCGCTTGCGGAACTGGTCGACAATGGCGTCCTTGACCCGCAGCGAGGCGAATTGGCTGTGGTTCAGGGCGGCGTTGACCAAAGTGGTGTGCACCGCAAAGGTCGATTTCCAGGTGAAGTGGTCGTCCCAGAGGATGGCGCTCGCCTGCGCGTAGAGGGCATCCGTGGTGGGGGCGTCGAACCGGGCCAGCTCAAGGAGGATGCGCGAGGCAAAGCGGGACCAGAGGCAGGCGCGGTAGCCGGTCTCCAGGTTGCCGCTCCAACTGACCGCTCCGGGATGGTTGGCGAGCTCCTCCCCACCGAACTGGGTAATTTCCTCGGTGACCAGGGGTTCCAGGCCGAAGCCGCAGGTGGCCGTGAAGCGCAGGGGTTGTTTTTTCTTTTTTCTGGCAATGGGGGAAGCAGGCTGCATGAACTCTTATGGTGGCGGTTGAACAGATGATGGCGGGGGGCGATCCAGGGACCGGATCGAAAACGGATTGCCGAAACCGTGTCGCTGGGCAAAACCGGTTTGCACCATAGCCAAAGTCCGGTGGTAAGTAAACAACAACCAGGCGGCCGGAGTATCGGCCTAGGGCATTGGCCCCGAGCCCATGGCAGGGAAAGAAGAGGCTGGCGTTCAGCGGGGCAGGGCCGGCTGCATCTTGCCCTTGACCATGAAATAGAGCACCGGCACCGCCATCCGGCTGATGAGCAGCGAGGCGATTTCGCCAAACATCAACGAAATGGCCAGCCCTTGAAAGATGGGGTCGGCCAGGATCACCGAAGCGCCGACCACCACCGCCAGCGCAGTCAGGAGCATGGGCCGGAAACGGATGGCGCCGGCTTCGACCACCGCCTGGGCCAGGGGCAGGCCATGGCTCAGGCGCAGCTCGATGAAATCGACCAGGATGATCGAGTTGCGGACCACGATGCCCGCCCCGGCCATGAAGCCGATCATCGAGGTGGCTGTGAAGAAGCCGCCCAACGCCCAGTGGGCGGGCAGGATGCCGATCAGGGAAAAGGGAATGGCCGCCATCACCACCAGGGGCGTGACATAGTCCTTGAACCAGCCCACCATCAGCATGTAGATCAACACCATGACCACGCAGAAAGCCAGCCCCAGGTCCCGGAACACCTCCAGGGTGATGTGCCATTCGCCGTCCCATTTCATAGCCGGTTGACTTTCCAGAAACGGCTGGGTGAGATTGTAGATCGCCACCGGGCCGCTCTGGCCGCCGAATTGACCGGCGTCAAGCTTGTGCAGCCGCTTGTTCATCGCCAGGATGGGATAGATCGGGCTTTCGGCTGCGCCGGCCACATCGCCGGTGACGTAGATCACCGGTTTGAGATTTTTGCGGTAGATCGGCTGGTCCACCGGCTGCTCGCTCACCCGGACCAGCTCTCGGAGCGGCACCAGGGGAGCCTGGGGATCGCCGCCGGTCCGTAGGGAGATGCCCAGCAGATTGTCGACCCTGGCCCGCTGTGCCTGCGGCAGTTGCAGCACCAGGTCGATTTCCTCCTGGTCGCGGGGCTGGTGGAACAGGTCGACCGATCGGCCGGACAGTCCCATCGCCACGGCTCGAGCGATCTCATCCTCTGACAAGCCGTTCAGGGCCGCCTTTTCCTTGTCCACGGTCATCACCAGCTTGTTGCGCTCTTGTTCTCGGCGCCAGTCGATGTCGACCACGCCGTCGGTGGCGGCGAAAATTGTTTTTATTTCCCTGGCCAACTGCACCCGGCTGGCGTCGTCTGGCCCGTAGATTTCGGCCACCAGGGTCTGGAGCACCGGCGGTCCGGGAGGCGCTTCCGCCACGGCCACGGCGGCGCCGCATCGTTCGGCAATGCGGGCGATGGCCGGTCGCATTCGCTTGGCTATGTCGTGGCTCTGGCTGTCGCGCGCGCCCTTGGCCTTGAGGTTGACCTGGATGTCGGCCACGGTCGGACCGGAACGGAGAAAGTAATGGCGCACCAGGCCGTTGAAGTTGTACGGCGAGGCGGCGCCGGCATAGATTTGGGTGTTGACCACTTCCGGAGCCTTTTCCACCTCCTTGGCCATTTCCAGGGCCACCTGGGTGGTCGTCTCCAGGGGCGAGCCTTCGGGCATGTCGAGGATGATCTGGAACTCGGATTTGTTGTCAAAGGGCAACATTTTCACCTTGACCTTGCCGATGAGGACCAGCGAGCAGGCAAGCGCCAGCAGGGCGAGAATCAGGACGAAGAAGCCAAGCCGCCAGCGGCTGTGGGTCAGCAGCGGGTCCATGATGCGATGGTAGAGCCGGGTGAACCAATCGTCGGGGGCATGGTCGGGGTCGTCGTCTCCCTGTGCCCCATCGCCCGGTTGGCGCAGAATGCGGATGGCGGCCCAGGGCGTGACCGTGAAGGCGATCAGCAGGGAGAACACCATGGCCGCCGAGGCGCCGATGGGAATGGGGCGCATGTAGGGGCCCATCAGTCCGCCGACAAAGGCCATGGGCAGGATGGCGGCGATCACCGCCAAGGTGGCGAGAATGGTCGGGTTGCCGACCTCGATCACCGCAGCCACGGCAATGTTTTTGAGCGAGGCCCCCTGATTGGCGTGTAGGCGCAGGTGGCGGACAATGTTCTCGACCACGACGATGGCGTCGTCCACCAGGATGCCGATGGAAAAGATCAGGGCAAAGAGGGTGATCCGGTTGAGGGTGTAGCCGTAGAGATAGAAGAGCAGCAGGGTGAGCGACAGGGTGGACGGGACAGCCAGCAGGACAATGAGCGACTCCCGCCAGCCCAGAAAGAGGAGGATCAGCAGAGCCACCCCGAAGACCGCAATGGACATGTGGAGCAGCAGTTCGTTCGATTTTTCGGCCGCTGTCTCGCCGTAGTTGCGGGTGATGCTCACCGTTACCTCGGGCGGGATGAGCGTGCCCTTGAGGCTTTCCACCTTGCGCAGGACCGTCTCGACCACCTGGACAGCGTTGGCGCCGGGCCGTTTGGCCACCGACAGGGTCACCGCCGCCTCGGGGTTTCCGTCCCGGCTGCCGAAGAGGACATAGGATTTCGGCTCTTCCGGACCGTCGGTCACCGTGGCTACCTCGCCGAGGTAGACCGGCGCCCCGTCGTGCACGCCGACCACTAGCCGTTCGGCCTCCTCGGCCGACTGGAGGAAAAGGCCGGTCTGCACCAAGATCTCGGCATTGCCGGCGTGCAGGATGCCGGAGTTCGATTGGATGTTGGCCTGCTGCAGGCGGATCTCCAGGTCCGCCGGGCTCAGGTTGCGGGCCGTCAGTAGCAGCGGGTCGAACTGGACCCGCAACTGCCGCCGGGCGCCGCCGATCACCTTGGTTTCGGCCACTTCAAAGATCGATTTTACCTGATCGTCCACTTCGGCGGCCAGGCGGCGGAGGGTGAAGTGGTCGTAGGAGGCCGAATGGAAGGTCAGAGCTAGGATCGGAACATCGTCGATGGTGTGCGGCTTGATCAACGGCAGCGACACTCCGTGCGGAATCCGGTCGAAGTTGGTCTGCAGTTTCTGGTTGAGGCTGACGACCGCCTTTTCGAAATCCTCGCCCACGTAGAAGCGGGCGATCAGCAGGCACTGGCCGGGCATTGAGGTCGAATAGATGTATTCGATGCCCGGAAGTTCGTAGAGCAGCTTTTCCATGGGAATGGCCAGCCGTCGCTCGACCTCCTTGGCCGAGGCGCCGGGCATGGCTACCATGACGTCGATCATCGGCGCCTTGATCTGCGGCTCTTCCTCGCGGGGCAGCAGGGTCAGGGCCAGCAGGCCGAGGAGCAGGGAGGCGATCAGGCCGATCGGGGTCAGTTTCGAGTCGACAAAGATCCTGGTCAGCCGTCCGGCAAAGCCCGGTTCGGCCGGATGCTGCTCCCCGTTCATGGCCGGGCCCGCAGAGGTTGCCCGTCCACCAACAGCCGGTTATTGCCGGTGGCCACGGTTTCGCCGCCGTCAAGGCCGGAGAGGATCTCGACCATGCCGTCGCGGCGCATGCCGGTCCGCACCAGACGCAGACTGGCGCGGTTGTCGTCGGTGACCACGAAAACCCGGTCCATCTGTCCGCTCGGTGCAACGGCGCTCTCTGGCACCAGTAGGGTGCGGGCATTGGCGCCGGTAACGAGCAGGCGGGCGAACTGTCCGGGGCGCAGGGCAGGGTCAGGGGGCAGGTTGAGGATCACCAGCGCGGTGCGCGATTTCGGGTCGGCCGCGGGCGCGACCTCGGACACTGTGGCACGGACCGTCACTCCGGCCGCCTCCACCCGGACCGTGAGCGCATCCCCCGGACGTATCCCGAGAACCAGGCTCTCCGGCACGGCGGACCGCACCTGCAGGGTTCGCAGGCTTTCCACCTGGAGCAGCACAGTTCCCGGAGTGGCCAGATCGCCGGCCTGGGCATTTTTCCTAGTCACCACCCCGTCGAAGGGAGCGGTGATGGTGGTGTAGCCCAGCATGGTCTTGGCCTCCCGGTAGCCGGCCTGGGCCACGGCGAACTGATCGGCCATGGATTTGACCGTCTCCGGCGTGGAGGCGTGTTTGGTCTGCAGACTCTGTTCCCGCTCCAGGTTACGCCGGGCCTGGGCCAGCAGTGCCTCAGCCTGGCTCAGTCGGGCGGTGATTTCTCCGGCGCTGACGGTCACCAGCAGATCTCCCGCTTTCACCGCGGAACCGAGGACGACCGGGATGTCCGTGATCACCCCGGTGATCTTGGCGGCAATAGCGGCCCGTTCGGCGGCCTGCACGGTGCCTGTCACCTCGATTGAGGCGGGAAGAGCCTGCCGGCACACCCTCGCTACAGTGACCTCAACCGACTGGGCGGGCTCCCCGGCGCCTGGAGCCGTGGCGGCAAAACCCAGCGGCAGTGTGCTCAGCATCAGGAAAGCAAGGAAAGGACGCGCCACTCGATCGCTTGCCATGATCAGTTCCTCTGGGCGAATTGGCCAAGACCGGCGGCCCGGCGCAGATCGGCTATGGCTATTCTGCGGGCCGATCCGGCCTGGCTGTGGCTTAGCTGGGCTTCGGTCAGGCGATTTTCCGTGTCGATCAAGTCAGAGGCGAGCAGCACCCCTTCCTTGAACCGCAGGCGGGCCAGCCGAGCGCTCTCCGTTGCCGCATCCACCATCTTGCCGGTCACCTTGATCCGTTCTTCTTCCTGCCGCACGGCCAGGGCCGCCTGTTCCATTTCCAGGTTGCAGGCCAGCTCCATCTTGCGCTCCTCTTCCTTGGCCGCCCGCAACTGGGCCATTGCCCGCTCGGTGGCGGCCGCAGCCTGGCCGCCGTTGAACAGGGTGTATTGCATCCGGATCCCGGTGACCCAAGAGCTGCCGGAACCGTCCAGCTCCAGGCCTTTCTCGGCCTGATAGCTGCCGAAGAGGTCGGCCGTCGGCCAGTAGCCCGACTCCGCCTGTTTGATCCGGGCCTCCAGCGCCTTGACAATGGCGGCCATGGATGCCAGTTCCGGACGGTTGCGGAAGGGGCGTTCTGCCGGGATCTCCTGCTCTTGCCAGGCCGCCGGATTGATGGCCTCCTCCTCCCCGGTGCGGCCCAGCAGGTGCAGAAAACCGCGCTGCGCCAGTTGGAGGCCGTGTCTGGCCTGGATCGACTGCTCCGTGCTCCGTGCCTGCTGGACCTCAAGGTTGAGCATGTCCTCCCGGAGCAGGGCGCCTTCCTCGAAACGGGCCCGGGCAACGGCCAGCGAAGCGTCGATGGCCTGCAGGGCCGATTGCCTGGCTTTGACCGATTCCTCTGCCTGGACAATGGTGCAGAAGGCCCGCACCACCTCGAATTCGAGCCGGTTGCGGACGGCCGCCCGATCGAATTCCGCCGAACGGCCCTGCTCGTCGGCCGCTTTCAGGGCCGCTTGGTCATGGCCGCCGTTGTAGATCCGGTATTGGATCATGGTCTTGGCTTGCAGGCTGTCCGTGGTGCCGGGGTCGTTGAAATCAATCGCGTTGGTGAACATGCCCTGGTTGAGGATATTGCCGAAGGAATACATGGGGTTGTTGGTCCGGCTATATTCGGTGACCACCGAGATTTGGGGATAAAACGCGGCCCGGGCCAATTTGATGTCGGCGTCGGCCGCCTTGATCCGTTCCAGGGCGGCGGCGGCGTCGGGGTTGTGGTGCAGGGCGTAGCGAACCGCCTCCCGGACGGTCCAGGGCGAAGAGCCTATTTCGCCGTTGTCGGCGATCAGTTTGCAGGGAAGAAAAGACAGCACGGCCACACAAAAGACCATAATGAGGCATAGGCGACGCATGATTATCAACCTGTTTTGGCGGACATCAATGAAACGGCGGCATGGCTCGCGCCAAAGGAAAAAACACAAGCGCGGCCGGGCCGGCTCCTGAATATTTGTGCTTATGCGGACATATCGAGGGAAAATAGGTTCTTCGCTTGAAGATTGCAATCATAATGTCAGACCACTGTTGTCTCAAGGTTTTCTCCACAGAACCTCCTTTCAGCAAAACGATCTGTTGCCGGTGATCCATGGCCGTATTCCCTGTTAAAAGAAACAATTGCAGAGCCCTGTGGATGGTTCTGTTTGAGCTCTGTTTGAGCTGGCCGCGCAGTATGGAAAAGATAGTCTTGCCGCCTTGCGGCAACAGTGTTTCGGACTATGCATTTTTTTGCCTTCTCCATCAACTGAAGTTAAAAAAAATAGAATTTTACACGGTTCAATCTGCGCTGTCCGTGTAGCGCATAGTATGTCCAACAGAACAACATGGCTTCTTCGAAGGCCTGGCCTGTTTCTAGCCAGTAAAACTACTTCCGGAGGAAACATGTACATGACTCGATCCCTGTTTTGTGTTTTGGGCTGCGCAGTCCTGCCCCTTGGTTTCGTCTTCGCACCCTGGTTCGGCGCCATTGCCGGACAGACCATCACCATCAGCGACATTATCACCCCGATAAACCATAACGTGTACGGCAACGGTACGCCCCGTGCGGCAATACCCCACTGACGGGGCTTGCCGACGGCAACAGCGTCATTCTTGTCAACAGCGTAGTGTGGGGGCAGCCAATTGATGCTTGTCTACGGTGGGCATGCCGACAACACCGATTCCGCCACCGCCGCGAGCTACTGTACATGCCGATAAAAGTATAATGGGCGGGAGTGTCTACGGCGGGTATGCCGCTAGCATTACCGGCGCCGCCACGATCGAAGGCAACAAAGCAAGTCATTATGGAAAATGACAGCGAAGTGCTTAGGTCCAACCGGGTCGACGGCGGATATGCCTATGCCAAGAGTGCCTCCGATTCCGCCTCGGTCAAGGACAACAGCGTGATCTTCAGCAACAGCAAGGTGGGCGGACAGATTGCCGGTGGGTACGCCAATAGAGAATCTGGCGTCTTTGATGCTGCCACCATCGCTGTCGCCGAAGGCAACAGGGTAACCATCAACAACGGCGCAGCGGGTTGGGGCGCCTTTGGCGGATGGGCCAGCAGCTCTGGCTCTGGCTCTGGCTCTG
>Ga0123354_10014071_pt1 | contig 12449 bp, 9 predicted proteins | sample TergutLab28metaG_2_FD_97872 | JGI IMG/M metagenome (GOLD analysis project Ga0123354, IMG submission 97872) | Labiotermes labralis P4 segment gut microbial communities from Petit-Saut dam, French Guiana - Lab288 P4 | ecosystem: Host-associated > Arthropoda: Insects > Digestive system > Gut ... | reverse complement strand
GGTGTGCAGCTCAAGTATGTCTGCTCGCTGCTGTCCTATGTGGGTCTCCAGCTACTGTTTGTCCATATCCGATGTCTACTGCTGGTGGGCTTTTGTTATGGGTTGTGTGTGCTCTCTATCCTTCGTATCTGTGGTGATCTCTGTGTCCAGTCCGTTTTGTGTGTGCGTGTACTTGTCTTCCGTCTAGGGGGTGTCGTATTTGGCGGTTCGGTGACCGGATCCCAGACCTGTTTGGTAATCGTCGCTTGGTACTGTGATATTTCACTGTTGGTTATATATCCGTAGTCTGGTGTCACTTGTATTTCCTGGTTTAACGTGTCGTATTTATGCAGGTTCGTCTAGTTTGTTCGGTGTTTATTGTATGAGGCAGCGTAACGGTATGCGTGCACTTTGTGTGGGTAGTTAGGTCTGCGCAGGGTGCATATATATATATGTTACATATACAATGACCTCCTACATATGTCGGCCAACTTTGTGGCCATCCTCTGGGAGGTAATAAACAAAAGAACATATTTTACCGCCTTGGGGATGACCACATGATTGGTTGAGAAATGTGGGTCACTGTGTATGTAACTATACACTTGTGTGCACTTGATTGATAATATTAGTATGTACAATCTATGTTACATTATGAAACACACTATACAGTTCATAGAAAAATATGTGCAGGTATAAAAACCGTTAGGAATAAGAATTAAGTTTGGATAGACACACAGAATAACAAGGACTAAAATTGGTTTTACGTAAAAGCACAATATGGAATATATATATATATATATGTATATATGCGGTATGGGAGATTTTTGAGGTAGCAGAAATGTAGACACAACAGCAGCAACAGCAGTTTCACAGACCAGCGTATGACAAATGGGTCAGAACAAGACGTCACAGCTGTTGCCGCACTTTACGAATTGCTATAAAACGTCTTGAGCTAACGTCAGACTCATGTCCATGCAAATTAGGCTGAGAAGCACCAAATTAGCAGACATGATAAGCTATACGATGTGACACTTTACAGACAACAACTGGTCTGTATCGCTCTTCTATGATTTATCTTGCCGAAATGTGTAACATTCTGCGATCAATTCTACTAATTAACGGAGACAGCAGCTACTCAGAGACTATTGTTAGTTCAGCTACTCGAAACATTTCCTACATTTTATGGAACATCAACTTCATTACCTTTCTCTAAAAATCGCATCCCAACTACAGCCATTTTCGTTCTATTTCACACAAAACCTCACATTCTAATCCTATAAGATCCATGTATTACTATCTTTCCATTTACGCTTAGGTCTCCCATCTGCCTGATGTGTTTCCTTAGAGTTTTCAAATCAACATCCCTCTCTTCTCTGTGCATGCTACATTTTCGTTCCATCCGCTTCTTCATTTTATCACCCTAACTGTAGATTAAAAGTCCCTTACTCTAAAATTGAAAATTCTCCACCGCCTTTTAATATTTCCTAAAATTCCGGCTATACTATTTGTAGTTAGTGGTTTACTCCCTTTACCTGTAACTGTCTACTATTTCTTATCGTGCGGGGAAGCAGCTGGGCTAGTGTCGTCGGTCAACGAGCTGGACGTATGTGGCCTCGTGGTTCGACATCCGGACCAGTTCCGGGGTTCACGGAACCTCATATGCAATGAGAACTGGGCCTCTTTCCCCAGAGGTAGAGCGGCTGGAGCGTGACAATAACAGCTCATTTCATCTATTGCGGAGTTTAAGAACCAATGGAGCTAATCTCCACTCCCCACACGTCTTTGTGGCGTGCACAGGGACAGCTTCACCATAATCCTTACCTTGACCTGATTCCATGTTCTAATGATGTATTTAACGGCGTCGTGTCAGCTACAAAAATGAAAGAAGATCTGAACGCTGAGTGTTCATCGCTCAGTTAGGAAACAGCAATGGTATTGTTGTTCCTGTCAACACAAATGGCCAGTGAAACAGCTGAGGTTATTGAAATAGGGACCTCCCGAATATAAATCAGCTGTTGTGCGGCTATCCTCTTCATTTCTTCCGGGTTCAAAATGATTTGCAGTAATAAAAGAGGTTTTAACGAGTTCTAAAAATAAGATCGTATTATAAAAAGAGCTTTCAAAGTGTGTTGTCTAAATCCTTTTAAAAGAAGTAAACAAAAACTAAAGGCGGAACTTGATGAAGGGGGGAATTAAAAAAATATATTTAATGAATTAAAATTCCACAAAGGTAAACCAGGAAGCTAATTAACATGAAAGCGTACATTCTGTAAGAATGGTGCCAGGTAACTCACCGAACGTTCTATTTTATACACGTAAGTTTAAAATAATCTTGTCTATTCCTTTTAAAATGTATGCAAAGTTTCCAAGGCGCTGCTTCTGACAATATACGAACTTTATGCTGTACGTGGCGAAGTAGGTTTAAATGGAAATACGTCGGGAAAGAAGAAAATGTTACCCAGTACGCCATGAATCTTGAAAAATAATGGAAACCAGAAAACTTCACTGGCTTCACCATTTCGCTACGCTCTGTGTTGACGTGTCTCGTCTTTAGATGTCGTCCATTTGTGGACAAGGCACGGCCCGTGTGCCTCGGAAAATGCTGCTATGCTGACTGATGGGAGTTTGGGTGACTGAAATGTCTGCTATTTAAATTTAACTGTTTGTAAATGGTCGAATACTAGAATAATTCTGAAAATGAATCTGAATGCACGTGAAGCGAAAAGGCAGTGGCCTGGACCAAACTAAGAACAATCACGGGAGTCTGTCCGGACAGATTTTTTTTCCTTAATTAGCAATCAGCAAACACCACTACACCGTTTCCTATGAGCTAATGCGCTGTCCCATTTGGCGGTGGTCTAGGAGGCGTTCCAGCGACGCTTCCTTAGTGTATTTCGTCAAACGTCCATCTCCGTTTTAAGCGCTTGTTGTTTGGCGGGTGCACTAGTGGTTCCATGAGAGGGTTTGGGTGCGAGTTCAGGGCCGTGCGATGGGTAGCTGTCCGTTCCCGGAAAACCGTGTGGACATGCGGGATGTGTAGGTCGGAAAGGTGGGTTTGATTGGAGACATACCATGGGGCATTGGTTATAGATCTGAGTAGTTTGGATTGGTATTGCTGGATGACAGCTATGTTGGACTTAGAAGCGCATCCCCAAAGTTCTATTCCATACGTCCACACTGGTTTTAGCACCGGACAGAAATGAGCAGAGTTACGGCAGTACTTTGGCCGGCTGAACTCAGTATATTTGAAACCGACACGTGCTGAATGCGAAGCAAACCCACAAAGTATGCATTTATGCACGTGAGAGTATTTTGTTCAATTTACGATTCTATAATTCTTGTATAGCCCTATGAGGGATTTGGCTAACAGCACCATAACGATCAAACAGTGTATAAGCGAGGACCCGGGTTCAATCCAGGTCGTGTATCTTTCTCACTCTGAAAAAAAAAACTTTCGTTTTTTCTTTCTTCCTTCCTTCCTCGTCTCCCTTAATTCTTTCTTCTTTTGCTACGCCTTTCTTATTCTTTCGTCTCATAAGCGCGTTTATTACGTCCGCCATTTTATTTCTGCCTTGCTTTCTTACATCTTTTAACGACATGGATAGAAAATAAAGAGGTTGGGACAGTGAAATTTGGCGTTCTCCAAGGATTAGTAACGAAGATTTCTGTCTTCAGACGCATGATACAGTTTACTTTGACCCATAAATACCAATGTTTCGGAGTACTCTGCTGCTTCCTTTTCTGTCCTGAATTTGAAAGAAAATTACATGGAATCGAATCCAAATTGGGAAAAGTTATACGTACAGGACTATAGCACCTTCCCACTGTGAATTATTACTCGAACGTCGTCCAGTACTTAGTCGAGCTCCAGCGTTCATCAGTGGTTACTTCTGCGCCAATCATTAGCACGGCTACGGATGGTTCAACGTGGTTCAACGCGTCGCAACACGTGTATTCCATTCCGGCAGCTGTGAAAGTAGCTCTCGCTCCTCATAAATTCGTGGGACGCCACGAGCCTAGAGTAGATTGATCTGGCTCATGATAGGGACAATTCGTGGGTTCTAGTGAAGGCGGGAACATTTGGGTTCCAAAAAATGAAGGGAATTCTTTACGAGTTGAAGACCTGTTGGCTTGAAAAAGACTCTGCTTCATGGAATTAGTTATGGGGTTCAAATTTAAAGAGTTACAAATTTGCGTGGCCTCCAATGGCGTTAGTTTCATGTGAATTGTCTTCAAAATACATCCGTGATTCTCGAGTTGAAAGATGACGACAGAGGAACGAATACACGCACGGCCGGCCGGATATGCGTTCTTGTCTTGCATGTTACACAATCACTGCTCACAAAATAACGTAACATTTGTGAGGTGGATCTGTTAATGCTCTGAACGTCTATAAACCCGACTTCTGGGCACATTTTCACGGACAAGTCTCCCTCTGCTGAACCGCCGTTCGGTGAGTCTACAGACTTTCACGTAGCAATTGTCACTGCGGAGTTATCTTAACAAGGCACCAATGTTAATTCCACGGGGAATATACTCGTAATTTCGCAGCAGCGTGCCTCAGGCTACGCAAAACAAATAGCAATAATACAGCACTCAATGATACATGGGCGGAGGTAAGCCGAATGGTATCTGCTTATGGGACTGCACACCCACCCATTTCACGATGGGTACTAATTTTAATAATATATGTGTATATACGCAGCGTATAACCAACAAGATGCAACTTTCACAATTTATTTATTTCTGTAAGACGCCCTACATGTTTCAGACGGGGTTTCCGTCCATCATCAGGAGCTCAAAACTGCACGTACAGCGTCAGGTATTTGTCAGACCAATACCTGACGCTGTATGCGCAGTTTAGAACTCCTGATGATGGACGGAAAAACCGTCTGAAACATGTAGAGTGTCTTACAGAAATAAATAAAGTGTGAAAAGTTGCATCTTGTTGGTTACACGCGGCGAATATATTAGCGATGCACGGACATATGAATGTTAAATATATGTATAGTCCGCGCATGGAATTATTTCCCAAAACCTAGAATTGCAATCAAACCGTAAAAATTGCGAACTTTTTGTATATAAACTCTTAAAAATCTTCGTACTCTAAAAATGTCACCGCACATACTGGATTTTGTGATGAACAGAGACTGGGTAATATTGAAAGAGGGTACGGATAAATGGCTATACTTCTCACTGCTGCCAACATTTAAAGCCGAAATGTACATAGGTTTGTAAAAACGCAATTATTTAAAGACAATAATTAGGACTACATATTATTTTGAGCGTAGGCGCTGGATTCTGAAAAAAAAAAGTGAGAAACGACCATCGATTCATTTGAAAGAAAAATACTGAGACGAATATAAGACCCAGTAAAAGAAAATGACAGATGGAGAATAGTGAGTGATAATGAGTTACACAACGCACATGATGAGCCACGTACATCTGTTGTTAAGGTGAAATGGCTAGAGTGGCCATGGTCATATTCAATGCAGGTATAGTAAACGCATACCAAGGAAGATGTTACACAATACAATCGGTTGTAAAAGACCCATCGGAAAACCTAAAACAAGCTGGACTGAGGTAGTGTAGAAGGATTTCAAGAAGACGCATAGCATAGAGAAGTGTGGAGAAGCTGTGCAAAGGAGGGCAAGGCCCGATATCGGGCTGCTGTGCCATAAAAAAGGAAGAAGAAGGGACAATGGAGGATAAATATATAAATAAAAAAATCTGTAATGCAACAGAATAACTTATAACACCTAGAAAAACGTCCTTTAAAAATCCAAGGCAAATTCTGACGAAACCAGTGTGTAGCTTATGATTTGGACAGATTCCCCTTTACTGATCCACCGTTATAGGCTACACTACAATCCTTACGGGGCACATTATCGTTATGACGTCACTGAACATGTGCGTCGTAAACTTCAAAATTTCTGGAAAAACAGCCCGAAATAATAAGCACAATTAAGCATAATGGCGGTAGTCACTCATCTTTAACTATTAGCAATGTTTAACGTGCGTGGAACTTGACGTCCGTGTCTCCTATACGACTTCACGGTGCGCTAAGCACCGTCATTAAACTGCAAGGAAATATAAATAGATGTATGGGCAACGTGCAATTGAGGGCACTCGTAGCGAATGTAAGCACACAGCTACTAAAGACGTAAATACAATTTACACCATCAAAAATATGATCGCCTGTTCAATCAGGAAGAAACTATGAAGTTGTGTGGTAGCTGAATATTGAGGTGGATGTTATATTCGCCAACCATTTTCTTTAGTGGATTAGAAAATAAAAAAAAAGAAGTTTTTTACTGTCAAACTGCTCTGCCAAAGAAGCCGAAGTTACAGTGTCTCTCCAGATTATCAAAGTGAATCTGTGTGGTGTGTTTGTTCTTTTTATTGCGCACAAACTTCCAGACCAGTTAGCTCCCGAACTTTGTAAGAGTGGCCGGCCGACCCAGAGTTCTGACCCTCAGTACCATCAGTTTTTACTTCCTCTTGTACTGAGAACGGGCACTAGTGTAGGTTGGGAACTTTACTTGTAATGCAGAACTGCGTCCTGCGGAAGCATACATTTGTTTGTCGAACTCGTCTTCGTAGCCAAAGGATCTCCACTTTACAGGCTACAGGTGCCTTACCAACGCTGCCTACGGGCAAGTTTGTCACAGATTTTTTCACATTACTGTAACATAACATCCTAACGAAGTGCCGCCAAAAATCAAAGGCGAAATGTGGACACTTCTCAGCTCTGCCTGTGGTTTTTCACAGGAACACTTCCAATAATCCGATATTACCCATTACTCTTCTCTAGGGACAGGGGACCGCGGTAGCACAGTGGTTAAGGTGATGCGTTACAAATCGGAAGGTCGCTGGTTCGATTCCAGATGGTGTCATTGGAATTTTACATTGACATAAAACCTTTCCGATCGCACTATAGCTCTGGGGTCGACTCAGCCTCTAACATAAATGAGTACCAGGAGCATTTACTAGGGGTAAAGGTGGCCGGTGCGTAAGGCTGACAACCTACTACCATCCTGTGCCGTTGTCATGAAATCTGGGAACCTTAACTTCCTGGAACCCTCTAGGCCACACCAGGCCTGTAACGGGACTGCTTTACCTTTACCTTTACATGTGTCTAGGTTTCCAAAGTGGTCTATTTCATCGTAAAATTTACTGAATAGTATAACCACAGTATCAATGCAAAACATATTTAAAAAATCGTTCATGGCTGTGGGAAAACAGAAAATAAATGAAACTCAATAAAGAAGTAACTTTTATTGGTAGCTTGTCGTTAAGGAGCCAGCTGATTCCAATGAGCTGCTTTTTCTTTCTGTTGGAAATAGGGGGGGGGGAGAGGTGCGCAGGTGAGCGTTGTTCTGGTCAGAATACGACAGTTCGCTATTTGACAGGACGGCCCATCCGTGTCCTCTGTATATTGCTGCTGAGCTCGTAGCAGCACACAGCCTGCTGCATAAAGTATTCTGTACTGCAAGGCTTCTGGCTGTTGATTTCGCTAAGTGTGACGTAGAACAGCAAAGCACTAACTTTTCTGGCTCCAGTTCAGATCCCGATGGGGAGACACCCGCTTCACAAGTGAGGCGGAGAGCCTAGAATTACCATCCACTGATGGTGCTGACAGAAATAAGATTCAGTTTATTTTTGTTTTACAGACATTCTTATGTACCGCAACACATGACAGGAAGCGTTGTGGTGAATGCGAGAAAGGGAGGTTCTGTAATCTCTGTGCTGAAACCTCATACCACAGAACTGATGAATCTGGTTCAGCGGTGCGTTCGGTGGTATCAGGTTTGAAATTCGGCCGTGCCATCGGCCAATTCGGTCGTCTCATCGGCCATCCTAACAGAAGTCTTTCCTGGTTTCCTAAGAAAATGGTGGGAAAATGCCTCAATTAGGCAGAAGAACTTAAAATTCTTCATTTACCAGTTATCCTACAACCGAAACCGTTTGGAAATAAACCACGACCACAAACCACGCCATAAAACTAACTAGGGGTACGAAGGTAAAGCTGTACAAATTCTTAAGCGTGCGTGAATCCAAAGTACGAATCATGCTATGATTGTTTTGTGTGCCAGTGAATAAGCGTAACTGCCTACCCTACATGCGACCACACGAGCCCTCACAATGGCATATTGTGACAAAGAGAAAAGTTGAAACGACCCCCAGGGAATTGCATTCCGACCGTCTAGGGAAATATATAGGCCTATAAAAGAATATATAAGTATTTAGTATACAGTAGAGGAGGGCACGGCTGTAGGACGTTTCTAGGAACAGTACGTGGTGAGTACATAGTTATGTGGAAGATAATGAATTTAACGGAAAATACAATGAACTACCTGGTATTCGAAACGAAAATGACGAAGCCCATCCAAAGAAAAGTGTACGATAATGAATAAATAAGCACAGATTAGAAGAAGGGAAAGAAAAGGAATCTTAAAAACAAGCCAAACAATACTGACTTCAGGGAGAGTGAAAAACAGAGGAAAGAAAGTGAAGATTTCGGTGGAATTAAAAAGGGGGTTGAAAGGAAAAGAAAAAGTGGATATTAGCGAAAGAATAGAATAGTGAAAAATTCGATGAAGGAGTAGCAAAATATTCTGAACGCCGAGGAGGAATTAATAAAAAACAAAGAACACATTGATGAAAATATAGAACTAAGTAGGGACAAGTAAAAGTATTACGCAAAAAAAAGTAAGAAAAATGCAAGAAATATGAAGAATTTTGGGAAAGGAGAGAAGAAGGGTTGTCAAAATAAGAGAAAAATATATAAAGAAGTGAATAAACGGGCTGAAAAACACGACTGTGCGAAACATAATAAAGTAGTTGGAAGCAGAAAATAAGAATGCGGAGTAAGAGACGCCGTGAGAGGAATGAGTTTTGTAAATTACTGGAAATTTAAATGTGATAATTTTTTGTAACAGAAAAATAAAAACAGAATATAAAGGCAAACCAAGACATAGATAATCTTTTTTTTTGGGGGGGTGCAGTAGTTAATCATAAGGAGAAGAATTCTTGAGAATTTGAAACACTGAGAATGAATGAGATACGAGGAAACTGAAGGCAACACAAACAAGAAAAAGATAAACAGAGCTTAAAATTAAAGAGAAGAGAAACAGATGAGAAATTAGAAAAACACAAGGGATGGGGTATAGAAAGGCGGTAGCAAATTACACACAAGATTAAACGAACAGACGTAAAATCACTACTGGGGGGGAGGAATAAAACAGAATACGAAGAACAATTAAAGGCTATACCCAAAGATGAAAGCAGGCCAAAATTATCGACTGGGAAAGAGGCGTGGAAGTGCGCCGTGTCGATAAATCCTTACGAGAAAAGGCAAAATTTTCCCTTCGCTAGGCACCAAGACATCAAGACATAGGGGGAGGTTAGGTGTTGCTCCACGCTTCCTTAACCTTTGGCACTAGATGGAAGTGGGTGGTCAGTTTCACGACCCAACCACTTTACCATGGTGACAGTGCCTTTGGCATCCACTGAAGAGGAAACAAGTTGGTTCCCATGCCGGTCTGTACCTTGTGAAAAAGACAAACGTCTTGCCCCTTCCAGGAATCGATTACCGATTCTTCAGTCTTTAAGCCTGTAACACTGGGTCACTATTCTGCCCGAAATATGGCGGCTCCAATCTAGTTTCAAGAAAGTATGATAGTTTAAAAGGAAAAACAAAACCATTATCAAGTGAGGGTAGAATCTGAATGTTTGGTAAATTCATTTGTCTCTTAGGAGGGCGCACTTTACTTAGTTTTATGGTTATGGGGCTGTCAGAGTGGTTGGCTTGGACAGCGTACCAAGCACCTAGGGCGGAACAATGCTGCAACACGGCGCTGGCTCAGATCCAGGCCAACTTCAGCAGGAACACCGATATTTGTATTTCTGTTCCACAGAAGGGAGGGTCCCAATTTGATGAACGTTAGGAAGGCGACGTGTGCGAATCCTTCTGACATCTGCAGAAGTAAAAGGACTGACAGTTTTAGGACTTCTTATTCATCGCCTTCAGCCATCACCACAAATCAGACAATTCCCAGAGAAACAAAAGCTCGTCTTCCGTGAATGATCTACAGACACGAAGAATATGAACGAGCCAGTGACATAGAAGGGACGAGGTAAGCAAAGTCAGTTTTACACTCTGACTCTCAACCGTACGTGTCGATCAGTAATGAACAGTCGACCACTTTCAATTTACCCTTTTCGACAAACCTCGATTCAACCTTCACAGATAAACATTGTTGTCATTAGACGGACACGAGGTAAAACAAAATTCTTTTGACACATGTACATGTGAAATTTGGAATAACAGATTTTACCCAGTTCCTAAAATGGTCTTGGAGACAAAATATAAGTCGTGCGGACAGGAAGGTGTATATATATATATATATATATTCATTTTCTTCGTTACGTGCAACAAGCGGTGGAGGCGGGACTCCACCAGATTGGAGGCTAAATGCAATGATATATCACAACAAACTTCGGATTTTACTGCATTCTTTGGCACGACCTAAGAAACGGCAAGAAGGTATAAGATTTGAAACTCGGACACACAACCTTCTACCGAAAGAGATATTGTGACAACCACTTCGTTAGCGCGATAGTTACGGAAAATTTACTGAACTACTGCAGGACGCGCCATGGGAACGCGACAGACTGTGGTATATGCATATTGGAGTCTATCACTATTTATATCTGTGGACAGGTTACAATATGGGCCACGCTATTTTTTTTTTTGGCCTCGGCGATGGCCCAAACCCATTCTTATCGACATCATCCACTGTGGCCATCTGAAAGATACATCTAACGCAGAACGAGCTTTAGGCTTTTCATTGAAGCAGTTGCCACTAAACGAGCAGAAATTCTTGGCATCACAGGGTTCAGTTAATCATGTAAGCTAACGGACAGCATTTTCGCAACATCTGCAATTATCATATGAAGGTTAAGACGCTACTATATTCTTACTGTACACAACACCCTGAGGCGACATTTATATGTAACTGGGCTGAGCAATAACCCCATTTGTAATAAGTGTGGTACTGAGGAGGAAACCTCAGTTCATGTTTTGTGTGCGTATGAGGCCCTGACTTCACCCAGACACTGATATCTAGGCTCCTTCTTTTTGGACCCTCAGGATATTAGGATACTAAATATATGGGGCATCTGGAAATTTGCTAAAGGAACAGGGCTCCTGTAACTTAGCAATAGAACATGAGGCACAAAGGGCCAGTCTTAAGGCCTAGGTGCAATGGGCCCGGAAGGTGTCGAACCCAAATACTATTCATTCATTCAAAACGCTACTATGCTGAAATACCAACAATTTAAACCAATAAATGCGCTCTGAAAATAAGACATTCTTTTACCACATCTCATTCCCTAATGTTTCTTGTTCTTTTTACCAACGCGGTTCCAGACATAATTTTTCTTCATTTTATTGGTGAAAGAGGGTCTGAATTAATTTTTAAGAAGAACACTACATATTTATGAGTACGTCTCCGAAACATTAATTGTAACAGAATTTTGATTCAGTACATCGTGTAAGAAAATTTTAAGGCGTTTATTTGCGTCAAGTTAAAAATCTTACATTTATAATCAGGATTTTCTCAAAATCACGTTGAATTTTCCGGTACTAAATACAGGTACAATGAAGAGGAAAGTCATTACGCTGTTCTTTGAACGAACAGGTAGAGGTACAGCGCACTGATAAAGAAACTGCGTTGTTTTCTCCAGGACGTACTGAGTTAAGACATAAACATGACCATTTAAACGTGTGCTGGTATGAATGTACTAACACCTAATAAACAGAAGGTAAAGGACAAGGTAACCCTGAGCTCAGGAGTGCACAGAGGTAGAGGAAGTACATGCCCAAGGATCCTTAAATTCGACGATAGATTAAAATAAGTGGTCAGCTTCAAAATCCGGTTGCTCTCCACCCGGAGAAACGCCTCTGTTACCCACTGAATAGGAAGCTAAGTAGGCACCAGAACTGGTTGGAACGTCTTGGAGAAGAAAATGTTACTGGTGCTTGCCGGGAAGCGAAGTGTACGGACTGAGCCAATGAATTAAACGGACCACCTTAACAATACACCATCATAAACACATAAGGAAACAAACAAATAAATGCTTACACAAGTAATTCCGTTGGAAAGAGCTCTTCTAGAGAAAGCTTCCTGAGCTAGTCAGGAAATTCCCCTCACTTATGGAACCCGAAGATTCTTTGTCGCTTTCACAAGAGCCCGTCACCTCTCTCTGTTCTGAGCCAGATTAATCCAATTCAAGCCAACCATACCGTATCTTAAAAATTTATATTAATAGTATTCTCCATTTGACCGCCTCTGTGGTCTAGTGGTCAGAGTTTCTGGCTACAGATACAGATGTCCCGGGTTCGATCCCCGGCGCTACCAGATTTTCTGAGTAGTAGTGGGTCTGGAACGGGGTCCACTCAGCCT
>Ga0123354_10014070_pt1 | contig 12450 bp, 8 predicted proteins | sample TergutLab28metaG_2_FD_97872 | JGI IMG/M metagenome (GOLD analysis project Ga0123354, IMG submission 97872) | Labiotermes labralis P4 segment gut microbial communities from Petit-Saut dam, French Guiana - Lab288 P4 | ecosystem: Host-associated > Arthropoda: Insects > Digestive system > Gut ... | reverse complement strand
CCCCTTCTACGGCACCTCCATTAAACTAAAACCAGAACACCAAAAAAAAAATCTATAAAAAAAAAAAAGATGGTAGGGGGGGGGGGGGGGGGGGGCATGTTATTCATTCTGCCTGTGATCAAATTTTTAGTAATTTTTAGCTTACTGTTGTTTTTATTTTTCTTAATAAATGTTTTCAGTTTCTTGAAAGGTTTGTAATTATCGTGTGTATTACTTTCCTTGAGTTTAGAGATTGCAGCTGGTGATACTGTATGCAAAGTGTGTATAAAAGTAATTACATATAAGTGTAACTTGCACTGGGAATACATGTTGTAAATCAAATTAATTGTTTTATTTAGTGAGAGGTGAAGAGGGGGGCTGCTTTGTTAATTTATGTGCTGTGCTTTGGTTGTCATGTCACACATTCATGGCAGTTAGTAGGATCTGTGAAGCATATATTCACTGCATATCACAGAAAACACTGTACTGTAACTTTTAATCTTATACATACTATGGAGGAGAAGTGAAGCATGATTCAGGGTGTGGCTTTAAGGAGTAACTCTTCTTGTTATAAGGTAATGCCAGTACATAACTTCACAGTGAAGTCTGATCAGCTCATTAAGAGAAAAGTTGAGCCCTACCCACTTTGCCTTTGTTTCTTCCCTTGTTAAGTGTGTGGGTTAGTTGACCAGCTAAGCCAAGAGCAAGCTTGGCATTCACCTGTTGACCTTGGGGAGAGAAGTGGGAGAAGATGTGTTTTGAATGTAGATTCATTTGTACAGTAGGGGACTCATATAATTTATACTATTCGTTTGGTTAACAAACGTTTTGCATGCTTATAAGCTGCATCATACTGTCTTACAAATGTAAAGGAATAGCCACTTTGCACTTCTTACCACACATTCAAAATATCTTTTTCCATTTATTTAACAACACTGTTTGTGAGAATGTACAGTACAGTGGTTCTTGATTTGGGATGTGAGGCATGCCAAATTTTTCATATTTTTGCTGTCAGTATGAATAACCTACTTGTTTTGTTTTAATGCGCTACAGGCCAGAAGGTTGTGGGTTCAGTTCCCGATTGTGTCATTGGAATTTTTCATTGACACAGTCCTTCCAGCTGCACTATAGTCCTGGGGTTGACTCAGCTTCTAACAGGAATGAGCACCAGGAATATTTTCTGGGGAGTAAATGTGGCCGGTGCATAGGGCTGACAACCCTACCACCTTCATGTGCCTATTGTCTTGAAATTTGAGAGCCTCAGCCTCCTGGAACTCTCAGGGCCTATACAGGCCTGTAATGGGATTGCTTTACCTTTATTATTATTATTTTTTTTTTTTGTGTAGGTATATATATTATGTGTGAAAAGTGACAACATTTAACAATTTTTATTACATTGGTTCTTAGCTTGGGATAACAAGACATACTAAACTTTTTATAATTTTACTTTGAGATTAAAGTAGATGTTTCAATGTAGCTCTTGCACTTTACAGTTATATCTCAGGTTTAAAAAACCTACCTACACTAACAAATTTTGAAACGGGTTTGGGAACAGAAGGTTGTGAACTGCAGTAAATAGTAGAACCACTGATGTAGTTTTAATGATAAGGTGACAAATGAACTGGAAGGGGATATGGAAGAAAGCAGTCATGGTGTGATGTGAGGTACTGGTCTATGTGCTGAGACTGGAACATGTGACACTTGAAATATGAAGTAGATAGTGCAGACCAGATGTTAAGTTACACATCAACAAGTATGCGGCTCAGCAAGTTATAGCTGGGACATTATATGTGTTCTGAGAACTAACTGACTGGCAAGGAAGCAAGCAAGCCACCAAGCCACCAAGCAGACAAGCAGCCAGATAGACAGGCTAACTAACTAACTAACTAACTACATGGAGCAGAGGCCTTCTTGAGGATCTTACAGTTTCTCACCTAGTCAAGAAATTCTCTGCATTGTGTAGAACCTGAAGGCCCATTACTGTGTTCACGGGAGCCCACCACCTGTCCCTAACCTGAGCTAGTTCAATCCAGTGTAAGCCAGCCCCCTGAACATAATTTGAGAAGATCCATTTTAATATTATTCCCCATCTATGTGGCAGTCAAGTTCCTTCTATATTTTTGTAACTTAACTAACCTATGTTGCCCATACTTAAAGCTCACCCTCCAGATTCTAAGGTATGATGAGATTAATTAGTATTCTGGAATACATTATGTGCAAAAAAATCAACTTTTATCTTTTTAGAATATTCTGCTTCTTTAAAAGGTGTATGAGATAACAGTGTAGTCTGCATGTATGTCCACCACTTTCAACTTTTGAAACATTTCATGGTATGAGTGTTATGCCTTTATAGGCCACCATAACTTTGAATATCCTAGCCAGCAGTAACAACAAATTTATGAGGCAGGAGTGACATCAGCATCACTTACTTTAGGGCATTGTTTCCCAATTTCAGTTGGCTATAGAGCACCTTTGCATTCTAAATGTTTTTATGGAATCCTTAAATAAAATTCTCGTATATGAAGCTGAACAAGACTGACTCTGTACGTACATTGCATTTTGGTGCTTTTCATTACCATTTTTTCCATGGAACTGCAACAATACATTTCTTTTTTATTGTTGGCATAGCTGTAGTTATCAGTATAAAAGCATTCAGTGTTGCCATGTAAATACAACAGTGGGTTTTTTCTGTGGTGTTGTAGAGCTACAAAATATTTTGTTCTGCTGTAAAAATAATAAGTATGAAATTTGCATATATGTGTCTGTTGTCTTAGTTATCTGCAACGAAAATCATATTTTTTTTTCAGCTGTATCATGTTGTCATCTGTGGCCTGTCTGGCTTTGCTATATTTTTCCACATTATCTCATAAATGACACAATTTTCGGACAATATTTATTGAATGTACAATTGCTTTGATTTTCTCTGCAATTTTTGTCAGAAACATTCAGAAGAATTCAGTGAGATGTTATAAATTTGCATAGGACATCACATAAAGTATCCATTATTCTTGTCAGATTTGAATGAAACTTAAATTTTTCAACGTATTGTCAAAAAATGCTCAATATCAAATTTCATGAAAATTCATCCAGTGGGAGCTGAGTTGTTCATGTGGACAGACAGACGGATGGACCGACAGACACAATGAAGCAGATGGTCACTTTTCACCATTTTGCAAATACATAAAAAAATTAGGCCACAAATAATTACTGATATATACATATTCAAGAAGGACATAAGATTATCATGTTGCATGTACAGTAATACCATCTTCAGACATTATTGGAAAAATTCCAACAAGTAAGGCTTGTTAAACAGGACAGTGTGTTACAAGGGTAAGCTTGAAAACGATTATTTTTAACAGTGTTATGAAATTGACATTCACTTTGCTGGAATATTATTATGTGTAAGTTCTGCTTTAAATGATCCTTTTTCACTATCATACTACATTTTTAAGTCTTATGCTCATTAGTGATTTTGGTACATGCTTGAGCACAAGGCCACATTTGTGTATTTCTACAAGCAAAACTACTAGATCATGAGCCAACTTTAGGCAAAACTGTTCTATAAACAGTGATTCTGATTTACTGTATCTTCCAATTTTTACATTTTTTCAGCTCAGCTGTTGTAATACAAACTGAGTATTGTGTCTCATATTTGAAGTTGACACAAAAATGCCAAGTACTAAAATGTTTCTTTGGGGGAGCATTTTAAGCAGCAATCACCATGTTTACAGTGTTTAGCTTTTCTTGAATTGACAGCAGCTGATGTTTTATGCCATTTTTTGATGTAGTGGTCATTTTCATCATGTGCTGTGTAATTAATGGCTTTACATGACAGAGACTTTGTACACATATGCAATATTAAATTAACATGAGATATGTAAGTAGTGCACACAGAATACTTCAAATTATTGAAATTAAAGTGAAGTGGTTGCAGTCATAACATGCATTTTTAACTCCTAGCATCTTCACATTTTTAATTACGTGATTTGCATATGTGAAAGTAGATGACAGTACTGTCGGAACGTGATGTCTTTCACATCAGTTTGCGTGGGTTAACGGTCAGTAATCCATGGTGGAAATGAACTTGGAAATTAACCTTTATGAACTCAGGGCATTATTTTATCACTGTGTTTGGAACAAATTGTTTAATCTTGTAGGTTAAAACGGTACTAAAAAGGTATTTTTAACCTTATTATTCCATTTTTGGAATAATATTGGTATAATTCATAACACTAATATTTCTTTTGGTGTATCTGATATGTACTTGATGATGGCTGATGTGGACAATTGAAACATGTAGTAGTATATAATAAAAGACTATTGTTGGATGGATAATTAGCACCTTGCTGAGAAATACACAGCAGCACAATGTCACCCACGGTACAGAATTGTTACATTGTGAACTTTCCATGGTTAGGCGGGAAGTTCTTGTAAGGCGGAGGAGGCATGCTACAGTATATGAATAATCTTATGGGAAATTATTCTGATGCCATACATGGGCAGACATCTTAAGCAAGGTTGTCTTAAGTTGGTTTCATTGCATTTAGAAAAAATAGTGGGCCATGTCATTGGTCAGGCAGTTAAGTTACCAGCCTCTTACGCTTAAGGCCTGGGTTTGTCCGATGCCAGTCCATGTGGCACATGTTGTGGACATAGTGACACTGGGACAGGTTGCCTCCCCTAGTACTTTACCTGTCAGTATCATTTCTTCAATGCTCCATACATGCTTCTCTGTCACTGCTGCTATATAATGTTAGCAGTATCATTAAATAGCATGCTCAAAGAACGAGAAATAAAAAGCCACATTTCATGTGTTTGAAAACTAGTATGATGTTACATACAGGAAACTTGTTTCGAAGATATTGTCATAGCATTTCTTCTAGCACTTCAAGAATTCAGAAATATTTGAATGGATGAATGAATGAATCACTGTGACATAAAAATTATTTAAATGAAGAATACTGTAATATTTAAATTTTTATTATTATATTATAATGGAAATTTTATGCAGAATCCTAATTTTCACTTTGGAATTCTGCAGAATACCATTTGGGAAACGTTACTTAAGGGCGTGAAATGATTATTGTAATAGCACTGAGAAGGTGTGGAACTTTGTTAAGGTAATGTTTTTGTAGAATGTAAAATTGCACTATGGGGGAAGTATAGAATTTTTCTTTGACTTAAGTTTTGATGGTAAACTTAACCACTTGCATAATTAAGCATCATGTCTTGAAGGGATATGGAAGATCGGAGGTATAGCTTTACACATGCATTACCACGGCATAGATGAAGATGTGCCGGGAAAGATTGAAGTTAACAAAGTCCTTGGCTGTATAGCTGCTGTCTGTACTGAGTTTCGTACCTGGGGGGCTACTCATCTGACTTGATGTGTATGATTAACGTGACTGTTATGCCTCGTTTCACGTTTTGTCTGGACTAAGTACATGGAGCAGAGTCTTCTTGAGAAGCTAACAGGTCCTCAGCTAGTTGAGAAATTCCTTGCATTTTATGGAATGTTCAGTACCACATTCACAAGAGCCCATCACTCATTCTATCCTGAGCCAGGTCAACCCACTTCATGTCCCCATCACACTTCTTGAAGATCATTTTAATATTATCTTCCCATTTATGCCTAGGTCTTCCAAGTGGTCTCTTTCCCTCCAGTTTTCCCACCATTTCCCTGTATGCACCTCACCTTTCCCCCCATATGTGCTACATCCCCCCCCCCATATCTCATTATTCTTGATTTGAGCACCTAAATAATATAATAATGTTTCATAATCTTATCACAGATGTCTCAGTTAACTGTAGTAGTAGGGGTGAAAGATATTTCTGTGTGGCAAGAAGCTGACATGTATTTTATAGAGAAAATTAAAATTTTGTCCCAAGCCTAACGCCATTTCATGAAGGCATATTGGAGATATGAGGGTCATGGTCTAGTCACCTTGATTCCCAGGGATAGGGCTGCTTGTACTTGTAACCATCAAATATCCCACCACTATTTTTTAGGTGGTGATTAACAGGAGAGCTCAGCTACCATTGCATTGTATTGTACCTGGCCAACCAGTCACTCACTGACTTCAGTAGCATAGGTTTTGCAAGTTGAATGTCTCTGTAATTGTGTACACATACTAGATTTTTGGTAGCAGTAAAAATTGATAATGTTGGGCAAGGTTTGTAAGTTGGGTGTGTGTGGTCAGTCCTTCCATATCTCAAGGGGTAGTTGCTGGCTTCTTAGCATGAGGGCCTGGGTTCAGCACTGGGTAGTTGATGTGCATTTTGTGGTACATGAAATGGCATAAGGACAGGGTTTTCTTTGAACACTGTGATTTCCTCTTGCCAGTTATCAGTTCCACCAATGCTTTTACCCATACACTGTATGAGGTATGTTTAGTAGGCCATTTTAAGGAACAGCAGCAGGACTGAAAAAACTGTAGGTGCTGTCAGGCTCTTCTGATCTTCTACAGTTCATATTCCAACTAAGTGCTGGATGACTGGTGTTTCATTCTGAGCAGAAGCAAGATTTTTTCTGTTCAGTATGAAGTTCAAACCAGATGTGGGACATACTGTGTCTGCTGGGGGTTATTTCTGTGATGTTGTGGCCAGAGTAGGAAACCAACCACCTACCTGTGTAATGCTACTGCATTTGCCAGTATTTGTCCTCAGTTCTTCTGGTAAATGTTGGTATATTTTCTAGAAATGGGGCTGTTTGCTTTGCCTCGATCCTTTCTAGTGGAGCTGTAGAATTCATACATCATGTTCATAAAATGTGTGAACCAACCAACCCTTTTCCCTGAGCCAGGGTGCTTAATGAGGTAAATGTGATCAGGTATCATCTTGGTGATTGCTTATGCAAATATGACAAATTGTAAACTGGCTGCTGCAATTAGTTTGAAAAATATTCGCTTGGAACCCAAGTCTGGATGGATGCCATGTTTAACGTGTGGGAATTCAGATCAGAATCAGAGCATGATACTTAGGTGGTAAATTTTGCACACTTTGCTGTATGGTTAATGGACCACAGACATTCAGGCATTCTTCTTTCTTTCCAGGTAAGATTACTAGTTTCATTTGACCTGTTTTCATTACTCCTTTTATCACAGCCACAGACATACTACCAACACTAGGGAAAGAATAGTCATTGCAAACATGATATCACTGATGCCCCCTTTTCATATACATCCTATGATACATACATATATATATATATATATATATCCACATTTCATTTCAGAAATCCAAAACCCATTGATACTGTTGAATATGAAACATGTCAATAATATACACTATATATATATACATACACACACAAAAAGGCAGTAGAACATAATGTACAACATGTAACAACACACAACACATGATTTGGTGAAAACGATATGTTGTTTGGTGGGGGTAGTGTGCATTGCGATAGCATGCATTGTGAAACGACTGTCTTGGAATGGTAAAAATTGCATGAGGGCCTTCACTAGGTCTAATGTTGACCAAGAATGATTAGGTCAAGATTTTGTGATGGGGGGGTGGGAAAGGGAGGCAGACGACTGCACTTTTACCATGAAACAAGTTGATTCATAACAATTTACAACTGTGCTGTCCAGTAAATTCTTTGTGTAATAATTTCTTCTGGAATTCAATAACCATTATCTAGGCATCCCAAGCCAGTGCCTGGATCAGAAATAACCTTACATGAAGCTTGTATAACTCACCTGGCTGAATAGATTGATTTGAGTCTTTTATGGCTATGATTGGGTTATGACACCATGTACTGTGATAGGTGGGTCCTTATATTTCTCAGGAACATACAGCTCCCATCTTCAGGTATATGAAGGTAGTATGTATCTTGTCTCATTAACACTAAAATGTGCTAAAGTACAGTGTGTCATGGCCCCGGACGATGTTATTCTTAATATTTACTGCCTGTGAGAACCTTAGATCTCACAACATTAACGTGGGTTGGAATAGACCTTAATTGCTTTCGTAAATTAATAACTTCAGATGAATTCTGAATTGCTCATATCTGAATGTACCAAGAAAAAAGAAACGACTTTGAACATTGCTTTTGCAGCGTACACAAGGACAGTAGTTTTCATGGCATTTATTTGAATGGGTTCATTATTGTAGAAGCATACGCTTTGAAGAACCAGCGGTTCTTTCCCTTTCTTGTTCCTGTTAGCGGTAAGCAAAGCCAGGTCACATCAAGCAGAGAAGGACAGATGTATCAGTAACAGAGATAAAGCTATTTCGCTGCAGCTGTCTGTTACAGGACTCTCTCCTTGTGTAGCGGTTTGTGTTTTGCCAGACAAAGCATCCAGTCGACTAGCTCTGTTGTCAAGTTTAGTTGCAGTTCATTCCCCTTCACCAATAAGTAGTTATATTGGAAATCTGGCAGCAATGCAAGGATTGTTAGGGAAAGAGCCCCAAGGTCTGTTCTAAGGTGGTTACCTCGCCTCCCCAAAAGCAAACGAAGACATAGCAATAAAAGAATCCCATCTGCTTGGTTAGGAGAACCGACACCCATATGTTAAATGACGAGGCACACCTGTAGCTTGAGAAGGCCGAGGGTCTGCAAGGCTGCCAACATAAGGAAACTGAAAATGAAACAGCCTCGATTTTCATTAGAATGCAGATTTAGAAAATGATTTTTATTTCGGACCACCAGTCACTTTCTAGACCTACGTAAATTTCATATTTTACGTGATTTGGAACGGTGGACAGCTCTGAATCGGAATATGAACGTGGATTATATTTCAGCAGCTGTATGAAACAAGATAGGCAGTTTACGTATAACATAACAAGTGACACGTTCGCGTAATGTTTATCCCTCCACGGCTATCAAACAGCCTGATACTGTATAACTCGAAGATAACGCTGTTATGGCTATTTAATGTCGCCGGGAACAGTAAAACGTGTTTACGTGTTCATGTGAAGTACCCAACTACAACGAAATTTGGAATTTCACGAAGATTTCATAAAAGTCCCCAATACAATGTCACGTAAATCTGTCAGTGGGAGCCACGCAGATAGACAGGCGGACCACGGACAGCTGATATCATTTAGAAGAATAGAGTGGTTTTGTGTCGGTTTAATGTCTCCGGGAACAATCACACCTGCTTAGGTCTTCATGCAAAGTGTCTGGTTTTAATCAAAATTGGCTGTGCCTGAGAGATTTTCATGGAAGCCCCCAATATAAAATTGCACGGAAATCCCTTCCAGTGGGAGCCGTGCTGATACGTTCGACCCGGCGGGCGGGCGGATGGACATGACGAAGGAATAAGTAGGCGCTTTTCGCGACTATACGAACGCGTATAAGAGCATGTTACGGACTTACGTTCAGCACAAGTTATAAACCATCAAATACAACCATAAAATATTTTTTTGTATAAACTAGCCCCACTTGTTTCGATGCTATGATATTATTCCAGGGCTTCTCAGACACAAGTTATTGAGATTTACATCGTAATGCGTGTGTTCAGCCAATGGTTTTCGGTAAACTTTCCTTAAAATCCCTTAAAGCCTGGTCCGGATTTTGGTACTGGTAGTTGTATTGTAAGCAGTTTTGCAGAACCAGATTATACACTGGGACACGCTGTGGCGCAGATGGTTGAGGCACTGCGCTACAGCCCGGAAGGCGGCATGTTAGATTCCCGATGGTGTCACTGGAATTTTTCGTTGATTTAATCCTTCCGACCGCACTATGGCCCTGGGGTCGACTCAACCTCTTAACAGAAATGAGTACCAGGAATATATCTTGGGAGGTAAGGGCGGCCGGTGCGTAGGACTGACAACCTTGCCACTTTCATGTGACGATTGTCTGGATATCTGGTAGTCATAACCTCCTGGAGCCCTCAGGGCCTTTCCAGGCCTGTACAGGGATTTTTTACCTTAGATTATACAGCGATGTCTATTAGGATGTAATTTTTCAGATGTTGTGCACATAACATGAGTGTGAGAGTAGAAATAGGGGAATGACGCATAGTATAACGTTTAGTTAATCATACAGGGTGTTCGTTCAACTGAAAGCGGAGCGGGGCATAGAGCTCGCGACTAACAGTGACAAAAAATGGCACCAAATCCGTTAAGCTGTAGACAACTTGCGCAGTTGGGTCCCAGCCATTGAAGGTTACACCGATCTTTTCTTGGCTTGTCTTGTACCAGGAGGAGGAACAGAAAGACTGAGGATTTCAGTAATGTGACATATAACGTAGCAAATTGCAGGCTAATATATAACTTCGTCTATTGTTTTATCTTACTCTATATTTAATATAATACATGCATTACCTTGAGTGGCAAACTTTCTGAAGCGTGTTTTTCTACAGGATAGTGGAAGTTTATTTGCTATATCCCACGTTATTATTAAGATACATCTATACATTTGTGCTTTCTCCCGCATTAAATCAGTTAGACTTTCAGTGCCGAAACTAGACATGCTTCCGCTCGATTACTTCCCTGCCCTCTGATAATAAGACCGCGTGACTGACAAGAAATGGCGCGTGATAGGCCACGCTGTCTTCAGCCACATAAGACAGAACGTGCCTGATTGCCATTTGTTAGGTTGGGTGCCGCCATAGCCTACTATCCAAGTTCCCAACAGCCAGACTGATCTCGTCTTGACTTGTCTTCTCCAATTTGGTGTCCCCCCACATTCTGAAACGGGCGCCTCGGAATAACCGAGGATGTTGACTGAAGGGAAGGTAAATGACCACGTATTCATTCATATTTCAGCCACCACAGGCCTCATACCTGACAGGACGTTGAATAGCGTGCCAAAAAGAGCATCGAGGGGGAAACGGGATTTTTGTGTGTAGTCTTCAGCATCTGAAAGCTGCTAGTACGGTACCACACCACAAGACATGAGATGTTTTCCGTTTTTTCTTTTCCAAAACGTTATTTTCTTTGCTGATAGTGGAGAACGGCATAGGCCTACTTCGTATTTGAACCTCCAACATTTGAAATGAGCAAAAATAACTTGAAGTTGCCCCTCTGCACGCCATGAAGGCGCGTAGGGCAATGAAGTTATATTTTTGAAGTGAGACATCCCCTTGCGCCATAAAGAGGAAAGACCTGTTTAGCTGTTTGTATACAGCGCTTCGAATCGCTATGCATATGGTGTAGTTAAAGACATTTTTCGACGGCACTGCTGTGTCTTATTCCAGTTTCGAGAATTTTCTTTTTACGTACAGCGGATCCAGGACTTAGGTCATTATTGCAGGATCTTATTCTAGAGGTAGTTCTGCCTTGGAAGCCTCATGTACGCATGGGTTCTATTTCGCAACGGTGTTCGAGCTTCAAGTATTTTTAGTATATTGAATAGATTAGAAACGGCAGAAGTACTTTGTGTATTTATTGTGCATAGTTACATAGTTTACTACTTATTCATGATGTTCATAGTGTCCTCAATCTGCTTGGATACATCTTAACCGTCTAACCAGGGCACATGTAACCTGACCAGCACCGCGGCCTTATTTATGCGTCTTGCAGCGCGGAGACTTGAAGTAGTTCTCTCGCGTTCACCTTGCGTGCATAACTTATACCGTAGCTTCCATATATCCGCACACATGGTAATCCAGCAGCTTCAGGAATAGCGAATTGCTGATTCAGATACTGCCTGACGACTCGATGAAGTAGGGGGGGGGGTGCTCCGCCATGTTGTTAATACACTAACGTAGTGTTCATAGAGGAACGTTCACTAAGAGGGAAGGTAGGCATAAATACCATCTGTCAGGCGTTGAAGGAAGACGTACCGTCCAATGAATTGGTCACTAGTGACAGCACATCATACGTTAGCGGAAAAGCGTGTCGGTAGTTACGTTATATTGTCCTATGCGGAGTATCGTGATTCTATATATGTAATGGAATTGATGGCTCAGTCGTGGCGAACAAAATGTAGGGGTACGGACGCAATGCAAGCGTGTTGTTTGGAGGTTAGCGGGGTAGCAGGTGGACGGAATGCGATGTGAAACAGCAACAAGAAACTTCCACGGCGGCCGCGTATAGGGTGCAGTCACCCGGATAAGTTTATTGTTGTTGGTTAAAATCGTATTCCATCCATGCACCTTCTCTCCCGCTAGCCTCAAAGTAACAGGCTTGCAATGCGTCCGTACCCTGACGAATCATTTGGGGGTGAGCATTAATCCAGTGGCAGAGCCCCAGCCAGCTACCCCATTCCACAGTTTCAGCATACTGTTTGCGCTGGATATGGTACGAATGCAGTCTGTGTGCAATGTTCTCCAGACCCACGCGCGTAACATTGAGACAGGCGGAGAGTTTTCGTGTATAGTAGTGCGTATACTTCTGTGAGTAGGATTTTCCTATTCCTTCACATTTTGTTGTGGTTGACGTTCAGCATGAATGTTTTACACCGCCAAAGGAACCCTTTTGGCGCAGGTATTAAGGAACACGAGTGAAAAAAAAAAAAAAAAAAAAAAAAAAAAACTATTTGTGACAGTTGTGCCACCACATAACCAACCAATT
>Ga0123354_10014068_pt1 | contig 12451 bp, 7 predicted proteins | sample TergutLab28metaG_2_FD_97872 | JGI IMG/M metagenome (GOLD analysis project Ga0123354, IMG submission 97872) | Labiotermes labralis P4 segment gut microbial communities from Petit-Saut dam, French Guiana - Lab288 P4 | ecosystem: Host-associated > Arthropoda: Insects > Digestive system > Gut ... | reverse complement strand
CTCTGCTTGTGCAATTGAAGGACATTTTTAAGGGAAAACGCCGCGGGAAGATCACCAAGGGGGTCTTGTTCTTGCACGACAATGCCCCGGCTCACCGGGCACTTGCAACTCAGAAGATACCTGGGCTTCCATTGTGTCTTGTTCACCCACCCTATTCTCCGGATCTGACCCCGTCGAACTACCACATGTTTCCTGGACTGAAAAAACAATTGAAAGAACGCCATTTTTAGTTCGACGCGGAGGTCATTGCTACTGCGGAGACCTGGCTGGACGGACAACATTCTGAATTTTTTTGAGTGGCTTGCAAAAGTTAGAGCAACGGACTAAGAAGTGTATGGAGCTTCGTGAGGAGTATGTTGAATAAATCCCGAGTTCGGTCGCTGTAGCTTGTTTCCTTCCTGGTCGGGCTAAGGACTTATCAGCATTCCCTCGTAGGTTACATTTAATGTCTGACCTCAACCAAAAGTGACATTGGCGATATCAATAGATGTCCCTACACTATGATCAGCAGTTCTTTATTGGCTACATATGGGCAGACAAAACAAACAGCACAAAGATAATACGCGCGTGTTTGCTGCTTTTCATTGGGAATGTCTTACACATGACAAATTATGGCCCATAATTCGTGACGCCATACAGCAGTGGTTCTCATCGTGGGCCATATGGCCACCAGGAGCCACACCGAGTTTCTAAGGGGCCACAGGAAAACGACGGAAAGTTAGAGAAGTCACAGTAACTTCTGAGTGGGCCACCGAAAACTCAGTGCCTGAACAACATATTTCAAATTCAAAAGTCAACCAAAGGTTCCCTTCTCCCTTTATTTCCCGCGACAAAGGAAGCAAAATATATTGCTCTTCCTACATCTTACCTGGTTGAACGTGGTTCAAGTTGGGTGACTTATTGACTGTCAAAGTACGTAACTATCTTTATGGCGTGAAGAGAGGTGATCTTCGCTTATCACTGACCACACTGCAACCGGACATTCAAAAACTTTCAGATGTCCAACAGGCCTAAGAAACCCACTGAATATAATGCCTACTATTAACAGAACATTTTTACGTGTGTAAGTATACAATGTGTTATATCTAAACAAAATATTTAGCAATACAATATTATGAATAAAAGAAATATAAATATATTCTAATATATAAATCAATAATGTGGAAATGAAGCCACTTTTTTTTTGACAAGTAACAGCTTCTATGATGGGTGGGGGCCACACAGATTAATCAAGCTCAAAGACGAAGCAATGTCATAAAACATCGCCAATTACTGGACACAGCAACGCAAAAAAGCATTGCACCTACTCAGAGATATTTAATTGATAAGTGATCAGGTTTCGATTGAAAGGTTTCTGACCATCAGATCATCGAACTGTCAAGCTCCGGAATATTTCGACACACACACAAATTTTATCTGGTCCAATGACGACATCAGCCGTTTGGATCTGTCTTATATGTGAGCATTAGATAAAAAATAAAAAATAATAATAATAATAATAAATATTCCCTTTGTTCAGCACAGGTCTATGATCTGGCAATTATTCTACCGGCTCAGAGAAAACAAGCAAGTCACGTCGTACCACACATATTTACACAATGCTCGGCGCATAAATGCCAGATCAGCAACGGTGGATCTAAAAGGAGACGCTGATTCTGCATATTCGTATTTCGTCCCCAGAATTCAGGATAGGTTGCAGTGTATATATATATATATATGCTAATTTCACGTTTCCCATTTCCTAGTGCGGATCGAATATGGAAAAACAAAAGTCATTGTTACATTTATAACACACTTTTCCAATACGTACGGCAAACAAAACTCTTAATACATGCTCAAGTTTATATACTGTCATAAAGTTTGGTAATGACCAGATTGCCTACTTTAAATTTTTAATTACTGGAGTGTTCTTTCTTTATTAGCTTTATTTCTTCTTTGAAGCATTACTACTTTAGGGGAAATATTGTGATAATGAAAAAGAAATCAGCTACAATATAAAGACAGCTGACAAATTCTTGAAGAGATGTGGCAGTCTGCAAACATGGAGAAAGTGAGTACAGCAATCCCATTACAGGCCAGGACAGGTCCTGTGTGTTCCAGGCGGTTGAGTCTCCCAGATTTAAAGACAATCGGCACATGAAGATGGTAAGGTTGTTAGTCCTAAGCAACGGCCGCCTTTATCCCCCAGGTACTCGTTTCTGTTAGAGGCTGAGTCAACCCCAAGGCCGGAAAGATTATGTCAATGAAAAATTCCAAAGTCGCCATCGGGAATCGAACCGGCTTTTAGCGCAGTGCCTCAACCAACTGCGCCACCGCGTTCCCCGAGAAAGAGAGAATAAATCAAAATTACATTCACGATGAAGTAGTGAGCAGATTACAGTCGTACAGTGCATGCCAACGTTCTGTTCGTAAAAAATCTGTCCAACGTCTAAAATTCTACAGATTAAAATGTGCTGCTATAAAACTTGTACAAGTAGTTGTGCGGAAATTGGTTTTTATATAAACTGGGAAACAAGCAGTGAGGTGAGGACAGGTTTTTCCTCTTATACTCGGGAAAAAAGTAATAAATCAAAATTGTTGTAACTAATAATTTATGAGCAGACTGAATTCGAGAAGTGATAACTTACCTTCAGTCCAAAACATTGAATCTTTCCATCCCCTGTAAAGATAAAATAATTCAACTGTACTTGTACAAAACTGTAATTTCTCATGTTCCCACATTGCGAGAGTCTTTCAGTGAATATCCTTCCCCCTCAAATACCAGATTTCATCTAAATCCGTTATTGCCTAAGCAACATTTCATTCCCGAAATGAACAAAAAAAACTACACGATTTTTATTCGTTTTCACTGCATTACAGCTCGGTTCTTGTACTCCGCTAGGCCCTACGAGGCAAACTTCGCTGGCGAGTGATCGCCTTTTGAAGATTTAATTTCTTATCAGTAATATTTAAGAAACCAAGGAAAACAACGTGTCTCCATTTTAAAAACCGGACGGACAATTATGAAATCACGCACAAAAAGCGTTTCTGAATAGAGCCGGAATACGATGACCTGCTCATAACAGCCACAGTGTGTTTCGTATGAACGCAGGAGTTAACCGGATCCTATTCTCTCACTGGGCCAGACGTTAGTCCTGATTCCGTGATTTTCATCAGTCTGTCCGGGCAAATACACTTATAAGCGTTATTAACGATACTGTTCATTGCTAACACGACAAATGAATGAGCAGTGGTGGAATGTTCCAGACAGGGGAAAACCAAAAACTACTTCTGGTGCCAGCGCCGCTTTTCTTGCTGCGAACCCCACTTGGGGTAGCCTGGGAATCGAACTATGGCCTCTATGGGTAGAGGCCAGAGACAAAACGCCTGAACCATGGCACGGTCTGTCCGTGTGTGTTTTATGAGCGTGAGTCGCCTCTTCTTCAAAATTTCTTGTTAAACGCTTTTAATTATTACAATTTTTCAGCAGCATTGGTATAATTAATCAAATTCATAAATTCGCGCGTAATGTCCAAACTTCCCTCTTTCTTGCAAAATAATCATTGTATTTATTCTTAAAAAATTGAAAATTTGGCCTATAAACCGTGGTTTGGGTGCTGAAGGAAATCTCAATAGAGGACACGATATTTAGAGGAGGAAGTCGGTGTGAATTTTAAGTAAACCCCCCAAAAAACAAGAATGACATCACACATGTCAAGTAGTAAAAAGCCTTACCAAGTAGCAGCTGACTTTTATTTGGGAAACCCCCTTTTTCTATCGTCGGTTGTGGCACTGCCTATTCTTGACTAAGAGTCTAATCCTGGGACTCCGGAGACTTCCGAAAGAGTAACACGATATAACGGTCAAGTACGTATATCACAAACTCTCCCATCCCATTTCCTTAGTTCTCATAATCATGTTTCCATCTCTACATTACATACATCACGCAGTTGACATAACCAAACTGAAGCAAATATTTGCTCACACTGGTGATTACATCCATTTTACTTTTGCTATATTGAACTTTTCTGTCAGTGACTCAGACACTTTGCGTCCGATAAGCTACGTACACAGAATAACTAATGAGCAAAGAAAAGTATAAAGTAATTAATATCCCCTCTAAAAGACTTAACAATACTTAGGTATTCATGTCAAACAGCTATATATTCAACCGAAATGCGGTCATCGTCAGGCGGTACACTTTTAAAAGATAATTTTATTCTGTGCCAAAAAAAAAACACTCTCATGTTTTGGAGTTTGAGATCTTGAATTTTAAAATAGATGCCTACAAATATATTTGATTTAAAATCTTATTAATGGAAGTACAATTAAATAGATGAAATTTCCAAAGACACCTTTTAGATGGTTAGCTATGCATGCTGTTAATTAACATCTATTGCTTATCATCTACGCTTTTACATAAAATTTGTGCTATGGAATCTGAAAAGCATATCACTGAGAAAACTGTTTGAGGAATATAATATGTTGATTAACAAATTTTGTTTAAAATGGAACAAAGTAATGTTATTTTATTCACTTACTTGGTATTAGACGTAAATATTCATATTAATGGTGTGGACAGAATGATGGGATTTTTTTTTCTGAAGTAAAACCTGAAAAATATGATGCATGTATAAAATTGAGGAAATTTTAGTTGTGTGTATGGTTATATTAATTACCGTAAACCATTGAACTCTAAGAACAACAGACTGCACTACGTGAAAATTAAGACATATGAATTGAAAGAAGCATTCCTGGCATCATCTGAATGATTGTCTGGAGTAGGTCAGAAGAATAAAAACGTCCTTAGTGTAGTCCGTACAGCCAGTGCCGGGTAAGGATTTAAATCCGGGGCCTTGCAAATTCGAAGTAGGATTGCTACTCAATCGATCGTTGCCCTGGACAATACGAATTATGTGTTTCTTGCTGCTGTGTGGTAGCCCGATCTAAAACACGGAAGCTGGTTATCATCTGGTTAATATTTTTCTGTTCTGTCACGTAATGTTTCTGTCCTGTCACTTAATTTTTCTATGTCTTGTCACGTAATTTATATGTCCCATCACGTCATTTTTCTGTCCTGTTACGTCGTATTTTTCTCCTTACATCACTTTCTGTTCTGTCACGTCAGTTGTGTCCTCTCACGTCATTTTCTCTGTTATGTTACGTAATTGTCTGTCCTGTTACGTCAAATGTCTCTCTCATCACATAGTCTTCCTTCCGGACACGTCATTTTCGTCCTGCTACGTAATTTTATGTCCTGTCACATAATTTTTTCCTGTCCGGCTACGTAATTTTCTGTCCTACCACATTATTTTCTCCTTCAATCATTTTCTTGAAGTATAAATCACTGACATGCTTTTGCAGACGTCTCGTATACTCCAAACACTTTTCATCAGTGCACTTTTCCGCCTAAGCATCCAATTCGATAAGCTATATTGATGCGAAATTTAAAAAATCTTGTAACAGATTACTGGAAAAATAATATTTCTTTTAGAAAGAATTTCCCAAAGTTTAACAATTCATAAAATTATATTGTAGTAATATTAAGCGTGATAGAGACATAAATATACGTACTACAAACGTGGCATGACGCAAGATGTTCAACACAGACAGGCTGAGAAAGGTCAAGGTTCTTATGCAGGAACATCGAGGTACTGCGAAGTTTGAAAGTTAGAATTATCGGACCGCACACTTGTTAGCGTGAGGGTTAACCTCTGAAATTCGAACTGCCTCGAACAATATTTAGAAGCTCAGTTCCTACCTCACACAGACACAAAACTAAGATATATCTGTTAATATTGTTAAGGGAAACAGATGCAGTGTGCTTTGTAAAGACTCTGTAAAGTCTGAAGATATACAAAGCCTGTCATAAATGGGTCGATGAGCTTAAAACACCGCTGGAATTATACTGACAGGGGAGAACCGAAAAACTCGGAGAAAAACCTGTTCGACTGCAACATTGTCCGCCACAAATCCCACGCCGACTGGCCTGGTACTGAACCCGGTTGGGGAAATAGTCGCTGTTTATCGTGGCAATTGTACGAGACACATAGGTCTAAGTGCAGGGTGTGTGGACAAAACTGCCGAACTTAAAAATGCTGAATTGGTGCGTATGGCACCAAGCAGCGTGCCGCAACATCGTCACAATTACGGCACGCGCTTCATTTACACGCTTAGCTGAAAAGTCACGAGAGATACAAAAGAAGAGTTCCTTCCTTGTCGTTTCTGACTTCGAGATAACAGAGTTATTTATAACTCTAAACTCAGCTTCCTGTGTCAGATCATGGAATTTCCTGCGTATTTTCACACCGGTTCACGTTGCAGTTCAGGCACATAAGCAGTATAAGCGCAATGCGCCATTACTGTCTTGAGGCGAGTTGGGTAACATGAACAACAAATACTCGTATATGTCTGAAATAAATGGTTATCGGGATCAATGAGGAATTGACAATCGCAAAAGAATGAATTTGAAAACTCTTGTTATGCAAATCGGAGTAAATATTCAGTAGGCCTATATTACAATTTGGGGGGGGAAAAAAAAGCACAGAAACTAATAGGCGGGCCTGTTAATTCCAGTTTCAACGGCACTGCAAGCTGTCTTATTTTACAAAAATACAGTCCTTATGTCTATACAGGGAAAAAATCTAATAGCTAATTTTTATTAAAAACTAAAAAGCTTCTGTACAGAAGCAAAATGAATAGGAATTACGTAAGCATTACACATCTTTGTAAGGAGCTAAAGATCTCTCAGTACCCATAACAATTATCATTACGACGACTGTCTTTATATTAATGGCAGCCACCGGAATGTAACGGTGGACAATCGTCAGCTGTTTGTGTAAGCATGCTTGTCAAGCACGCATGGATGACCTTGGCAAGACTACACTATGAAATTAGTCTCTGAGTGGGAAAGAATCCTGGAATCCTTGGGATGAGAGGCTAGGTAGAACTAGATCGGGTGGGTCATAGAGAAACGTTCCCATCACTCTTACTGAGAAAGGAGCCCCGCTCGCTGTGATTTGTCATGGTTTCTGTTCTATAGAAGAAACAGAATGTACAATGAAAGCCCGATATAGCACCACTCTCATGTAACCTGCGAACAGTTCACTCCGTACTAAACATTTCATATTGTTCATTCCGTCCGTTGTGAAAGGAAGTACAAACTCTATCAGCACAAACAAATGCGCTATTCTGTGTTGTGTATTTTAACTTAATTTGCTCCAACATGGTTCGGCGCGATTGACCTCTTCAGGGAGCTTACACCAATGTTGTTAAAACGTACGGCATCACAACAGTTCTACAATAATCATAAACATCAAATTTGCAGGTTTTAGTTAAAATATAGTCTTTAAAATGTCATTATAAAATGATATTTTAGTTTATTGTTTATTACAATATTTTATTTATTTATAACTGTTCGACAAACATCCGTTTCTTTCTGTTCCGAATTGGATCCTGTCCCCGGATGCCATCTTGTTTATTCGGAGTATGTTGTAAGTAAAATCTGCAGATTTCACATGTATGATTATTGTAAAACTGTTTCATTGTTGTACGTTTCAACAACATTGTTGTAAGTTCCCTGAAGATGACAATCGTGCAGAAAAATGTAGGGTAACTTAATAGTAAAATACACATCACAGAATAGTGCTAACTGAAGAATAAAGAACCAACTATACGCCACTTGTTTTTTATTGTACTTCTTATAGGCTCAACATGTTTCAAGCATTACTATGCCCATCATCAGTAGCTCGCGACTATGATGTTGATTACCACATTGGTCGTGTCGTTCTTGGTTTGTTGTATGTTGGAGGTTAGGTGCAGTTAGGTTGCAGTGGTGTCCGGTTTGGTTTTTTTACTCTTCGGTTATCACAATGATGCACGGTACAATAAATTTCCAAGAATAGTGCATTTGTTTGTGCTTATAGAGTTGGCAGTTCCTCATTACACAGTCCGTTTAAAGATTTACCGCAAGCCTCGATATACTGCCACAAATTGCGACGAGGAAACAATGATTCTATATCGGGGGTTCGGCTGTATGTACTTATTTTTAAGGGTGTTTTCAGTAGCTCAGACTGTAGGCCAACTGGGCTGAGCTGTAGGATTGGTAAATAATTCATTAGAAAAGGTGTGGAAAGAGGCAGTCGTGGCACAATTTGACTACCATCCCGAAACTTGCCTGGTAGGACTCAGAACCTGATTCAGGGTATCGGTCTCCGGGCCCAGATACGAAACCAGAAAACCCCATTCACGAAAGAGGGCTTCCCACTCGAGCGCGAGGTTCGTTCGAGGACTCGAAGAAACACAAACATCGATTATATTCGCTAGTTCTCTTATTCAGATTCGGCAGAACTGAATAGCTTCATTTCTGTCCTTCATGTAGTCTAATTTGACGGACAGCTAGAAACAAAAGAACTGCGGGCAGTGACCTTTGTCATAATATCGACCTTGATATTGGCATCCCGCCCCGTCCCGCGATTCACATGCAACCACGCAGTCTACGTCCCGCAAAAAAAAAAAGTATATCGCGGTACAGTTGACAAAATTAGTATTCAAAAAGTACAGCCGTGTAAACGGGTATTTGAAAAGAGGGCGCAGGGGGACCATTTGGACCTCAGAGAGTGAAAGCAACAACAGATTGGAAAAAAACTGCGACCAAAACGTTATTAGGCAGAACAAATCAATGTGTATGCGATTGGCGGGGAATATAGAATGTGGTACGGTGAATATGAGAAATGCATATTATCTTACAGAGAAGAAAAGAAAACTAAAACAGGAAATCCCAGGCATATGTGGGAGGATAATGTCAAAAGTAATTTGAAAATATTTTGGGAGATGCGCTGGTCCCATGTGGCTCTGCGAAAGGTACACTGTAGGGGGAGAGGCTTATGCAAATATGATGCTGTACCTTCGGATAACTTCTTGACCAGCTGAGCGACTATCATATTTCCAAGGTAACGGAAATCTGGTCCCGTGCACTAACGTGCAACTTGCGTGCCGGAGTCTAATATTATGAACTTGTTCGTTATGCTGATGCATTTCCCTTATTGCTTTACACAAGAATCAGTGTAGATGTACAGGATTAGTCTAGAAGTTCTTTATTGCAAGAGTGTTGTGTAGGACCACGCATGTTGCTGGCTGTATGACACACAGCAACCTGGAAAGACTCTCCGTCAAAACGACGCTCACGTCTAGCTCAGCTTTGGGCAAATTCGTCTGTTTTCCTTGAATGACTTAATACAGAACACATAGTCTTTCTTTACAAGCTGACAGTCCCTCAACCATTTCAATTCACATAAGAAGAGCAACAAACGCACATATGTAAGATGTGTTTATCACTTAATATTCGTTCAGCAACGTGTTTCGATGGCTGTCGAGATCATCATCAGGGTAAATTACAACACTGCGAAGTGAAATATCATTTTTAATGTAAGGAATGGAATGTATTAATTCACTCAACTAGTTAGGAAATTCTTGACCTTGTGCGGAACATTACCATGCTCACATGAACAAACCTTTTGACCTTCTCCAACACGCGAATCTAATAAAGAGTTTCTTTAACATCCATCTTAAAGTCCCACATAGATTAGGCCACCAAAGTGGTCACTTCCTTTCAGATATTTTAATAGGTACACAAAAATGCAACTTTCCAGTTACTAGATGAAAAACCGCACGATAAACCACGTGAAGGCAGACGGTTGTATGAAGTATGGGAAAAAACGGGAAGATGAAAGGAAGGTGTGCCACTTCACTGAAATTTTTGGACACAAAAATAAGAAAAGTATGAAGAGCAGCAGGAAAAAGTAGAATAAAAATAAGGGAACATTTAACGGTTCCGAGTGTTCCCAGGTCAGACCGCTCACCGTTCTGGTAAACGTAATTTGGAGGAAATTTCTGCTGGTATATGTTGTAACAGACAACACCCAAGGGCATTATGCAAGTAACACCGTACATCTACCAATATGTACGGTAGCCACAACTATTAAAATAATGTGCAAGTATGGCCGTGTAGTTTTTGAACACGATGCGAATTCATGAGCCAGAGATTCCTTGAAATATGTTACATGACTGACTGCAACCCTTAAACTAAGCGTTACCGTTTTTTTTTTAAGTATTTACTGCGGGGTCGATACTGGGACAGTGACAAGGAAAGCAGCCGTACCCGGGTCGAGAAACGGATGTCTCTTGTTCCACACGAAATGAGGATAAAACTGACTGTGGAAGTGACCAGTACTACGCTTCACTGTTAATGGTGTTTGTGAACTGTGGTTCTACTGCTAGAGTTAGCTTACAGAGAGGCTTAAATCCTGATTCATCCTCAAATAATGATGATGTTATTTCCGGTAGTGACGCCTTGCTGTACGATATTATGAACTGTGTTACGTCATATATTTAGCAAGGGCTTCTATTTTCAGCTCCGGAATGTATGATGTAATAATTATGCAACGTTATGCACGTGCACCTATCTTGCTTCTTTGAATCCGAACGCTGCAGTTCGTCCTGTGAACACTTCATCCCATTTCTGGCTCTAACAGAATGTGTCTTCACTTCATACTTTCGTACTAAAAAAATCCACATTAATTACAGTGATGAATTCTCCAATATAGCTAGTTTAGCACCGCTATACCACTGAAACGGAGAAAATTACTTCCTTTCTCTATTTAAAAACAGACAGAAACTTGTAATTTTTTTCCCCGAAGATTATTAGGTTGTGTCACACATAATTTGTATAGACCATTTACTAACCGGTTATGCATCGAAGTATTCGCTGCTAACCTTGCCGCTTGAAGCATGTGTGTGTGTGCGTGAGAGAGAGGCTTAGAGAGAGATGGCAGTGTGGTGTGTTAGTTACAGCTACATTTAAATGTAAATATAGGGCCGATAATAACAGCTAACCCGCTTATTACTTGCGCAACCAACGAGAGAAAGAGACAGAATCCTGCAGCGAAAGATAACGGCTAGTGTAGCGGCAAGTTTGCCGCTTTACCCACTGGAAATTACACAGCGCTGACTCTATTACTTGCAAACCTTTTTTAGTTATGAGGAAGCATATCTTCTGAGTTGTTGCGCCGTGTGGTTGGGTAACTGCTTCCCGAAGTTTCGAAGAATGTACCGCCTCCATCCTCAGGGTTATGAGTCCGGTTGACTCATAACCCTGGGGATGGAGGCGGTTTCTTCGGAACGTCGGAAACAAATTACCAAACCACAGCGCGCAATAACCCAGAAGACATGCTTCCTAAAAATCACGTGGCGAAAACCTCAAATCACGGTTTTCGTATTGTTAGAAACGTATTTCTTTCTGTTTACTTTACCTTCCTCATTTATTGTGCTTTGTTGACGCATGCTTGATTTTCTATGAAAAACTGTAACGATAAAAGTTTTCGTTATATTGTGCGTCAATCTCCATGCATGCACAACAACATTACTTTAAGAACAACAAATGAAATGGTAATATTGCTCCGTATTAAATGTTGTTCCTCGGAGTGGAGGTTGTTGACAATATTACTTTAGTCAAGAGAAGAGCGGAATTTCATTCCAAATGACCAAAATTTATCGTATAAGTACTTAATATCCGATTTCTCTCTTATGCAGATTACGGTTGTGCGTGATCATATTTACATTTTCGTTTACTACTACTACTACTACTAGCACAGTGGTTAAGGTGCTGTGCTACAAATCGGAAGGTCGCTGGTTCGATCCCAGCTGGTGTCAGTGAATTTTTCATTGACATAAAATCCTTCCGATCGCACTATGGCTCTGGGGTCGACTCAGCCTCTAACAGAAATGAGTACCAGGGGTATTTCCTGGGGGTAAAGGCGGCCGGTGCGTAAGACTGACAACCTACCACCATCCTGCGTCGTTGTCGCGAAATCTGAGAACCTTAACTTCCTAGAAACCTCTGGGCCCCTCCGGGCATGTAACGGGACTGCTTTAAATTTTACTACTATTACTATTGATACCTTGGAAAATGTTGGGTGATTGAATGTTCATTTGTTGGAGTGGGAAGGAAATGGAAGGAGGGGCGAAACAAGGCATTCTGTACCCTTCCGCTACAACTGACCTCCGGTCAGGACTCGCCAGCGATTAATTACACAGTATGTTTGGCTAAGATACAACCAGTACAAACCCCGTTCTCCAATTCGACTCTGCTCCCCATCGCCCAGTTTTAGAACCTATTTACACTCCGTTACGTTTGCGTTCTCGTATTTTACAGGGCCGTGCCATGTCTCAGGCGGTTGGCCACCGTCCTCTCACCGAGAAGGCCAGTGATTAACCTTTTGACACCTAATGTCAACTATAGTGGTCGTACCGCACCGCTAACCTCTAAAGTTCCATTTTATATATTTATTCAACAAATATAGGTACTGAATATTTTAAACATGGTATATACTCTCCATTTTTTCTCTTCAAAATGCAGTTTGTTTCATAATTCTAATGTATTTGGTTCCTGTATTATTCACATTTTATATACAGG
>Ga0123354_10014067_pt1 | contig 12451 bp, 11 predicted proteins | sample TergutLab28metaG_2_FD_97872 | JGI IMG/M metagenome (GOLD analysis project Ga0123354, IMG submission 97872) | Labiotermes labralis P4 segment gut microbial communities from Petit-Saut dam, French Guiana - Lab288 P4 | ecosystem: Host-associated > Arthropoda: Insects > Digestive system > Gut ... | reverse complement strand
TGAAAGATGCTGATTCCACCAGCTTGAACTACAGTAGGAGTTACGCAAAAGTCAACATGACTTAAACATTTGCTAACTCAAAATACTTAATTGAAGTGACTTAATAAGGCATTATGATCTACAAGCATGTAATTTTGCGTAAGTTCTATACAGAAACATATATCCATAACAGAGGTGAAAAGTAGTCAGTATGACCAAAGTCCCAGACATCCTTTGGCTTGAAGAGATTAGAAAAGAAGACATCGCTTCTGTTGGAGGAAAAGGAGCATCACTTGGTGAAATGGCATCAATTGGCCTTCCAATTCCTCATGCATTTGTAGTCACAAGTCAGGCATTTCGTCGATTCCTTACTGAATCCGGACTCGAAAATAGCATTTTCGATGAAATTGGTGCAGTAAATGTAGAAGATAGCGCAGCTCTGCGTGAAGTATCTGAAAAGGTAAAACGGTCAGTCATGAACGCCGCTATGCCTCAGTCAATACGCGACGAAATAACAACTGCATACAAACGATTTACAGGTGTAGGAATCTATGTCGCGGTTCGTTCAAGTGCAACAGCAGAAGATTTGCCTGATGCAAGCTTTGCTGGACAACAGGAAACATTTCTCAATGTATCTGGAATAGAAAACGTATTACATGCAGTTCAGGAATGCTGGGCATCATTGTACAATGGGCGTGCAATTTATTACCGTGCGAAACAAGGCTTTGATCATCATTCCGTCAATATCGCTGTTGTCGTGCAGCAGCTGATAACCTCTGAGAAATCAGGAGTTATGTTTACATCACATCCAGTCACAGGAGAATCATTCACCATTATTGAGGCATCCTGGGGTCTTGGGGAAGCAGTTGTTTCCGGATCTGTCTCTCCTGATAATTATGTCTGGAATAATGAATCCGAAATGCTTGTTGGGAGAAGAATTACCAAAAAGCTCATCGAGATCGTACGTGATGGAGTGAATGGAACAAAAATGCTTGACGTCAGTCTTGAACGCCAGGAACAAGAGGTTTTATCAGAAGATGAGATCTCACGCTTAGCAACATATGGCCATGTTACAGAAGAACACTATGGCGTCCCACAAGATATGGAATGGAGTATTGTAGGAGACGAGTTCTATGTTCTGCAATCCCGCCCAATAACTACAATAAAAGTGTCAGATGAAAAGAGAGGTCTGCAAGAAATGGAAGTAAAAGAAGAAAAAGTTATTGTACAAGGGATCGGTGCATCACCAGGACTGGTAAGTGGACCTGTTGTCCGGGTACATGACGTCACTGAGATTGACAAGGTCAAAGTTGGTGACATCATGGTCACCACAATGACAAATCCAGACATGGTTCCTGCAATGCGAAAAACTGCCGGAATCGTAACTGATGAAGGTGGAATAACATGCCATGCTGCCATTGTCAGTCGTGAGCTTGGAACTCCTGCTGTTGTTGGAACACGAAATGGAACCGAAATCCTTACAGAAGGTCAAATAATTACCATCGACGGTGAAAAAGGTCTCGTCTACGATGGTGTTATTGAACGCGTTCTCAAGCAGGAAACATCTGGACCACAGAGTGTTTTGGCAAAAGCGGATATCATTACTGCAACTGCCGTAAAAGTCAATGTTTCCATGCCAGAAGCTGCAATGAGGGCAGCTTCAACAGGAGCCGATGGTGTTGGACTGCTTCGAATTGAGCACCTTATCATTGGTCTGAATAAAACGCCTGGATGGTATATTCAAAACCATAAAGAAGACGAATTTGTTGAAGAACTAATGGGAGGTATAAAAACAGTACTTGATGCATTTCCAGGAAAACCCGTCTGGGTACGCACACTCGATGCACCAACTGATGAATTTAGAAACATGCAGGGTGGACACGACGAACCGCATGAACACAATCCAATGCTGGGCTGGCGTGGTATCAGACGTGATCTTGAGACCCCAGATCAATTCGGACTCCAGATAGAGACATTTAAGCGCTTGTGGGCGCTTGGATATGATAATCTTGGCATCATGTTTCCAATGGTATCACATCCAGATCAGTTCATCCGCGCGAAGCAGCTGTTCACAGAAGCAGGAGTAGATGTGAATGCCGTAGATCTTGGCATCATGGTTGAGATCCCTGCAAGTGCACTTATGATTCAGGAATTCATCGATGCAGGTATTGCATTTGCCTCGTTTGGAACAAATGATTTAATTCAGTACACCATTGCAGTAGATAGAAATAATGAACATGTAACGAGCATGTACTGGCCAAAACACCCTGCCGTGCTGAAATTAATCAAAGATACTATCGCTGTGTGCAGAGAAAATAATGTTGAAGTCTCGATCTGCGGTCAGGCAGGAAGCGATCCTGATATGGTGAAATGGCTTGTTGAGACGGGAATTATGAGTGTATCTGCAAATATCGATGCAGTAGAAAAGATCCGTCACGCTGTTGCAAGAACAGAACAGCGTATCATTCTTGACAGTGCACGACGTATGTACTAGAATGCAGAATCGATGCGGGCTTCCTGAAGAGATAATACTAAGCAAGCTTGAAGAGATGAGGGGAAAAGACACCCCTCCATCAATTATTTTTAGTTCGATGTGTACACTTCCACATCCAATCGCGGTGCGTGCACATAATATTTTTCTCCCAACAAATCTGGGTGATCCCGGCCTGTTTCAGGGAACTGTTGCACTTGAACATGAGGTGATTTCATGGTTTTCAACTCTCTTTCAATGTCCACAAGCTGGTGGCTGCACTACTTCCGGAGGAACAGAGTCCAATATCCAGGCTCTTTCTATCGCAATTCGACAGAGTCTGCACTCAAAACCAGATATCAGGCCAAACATTATTGTCCCGGCCTCTGCTCATTTTTCTTTTGAGAAAGCAAGAGACTTGCTTGGGTTTGAACTTCGAGTAGCTCGCGAAGATACCATGCATCGAGTGGATCCTGAACATGTTTCTGATCTCATTGATGAACATACCTGTTGTATGGTAGGTGTTGCGGGAACAACAGAGTACGGAATGGTTGATCCAATCTCAGAACTGGCTGCTCTTGCAAAAGAGCATGAGATCTTTTTTCATGTAGATGCCGCGTTTGGAGGTCTTGTACTTCCTTTTTTAGAAAATGCGCCACCATTTGATTTTTCACTCGAAGGGGTTTCATCAATCTGTGTGGATCCTCATAAGATGGGCATGAGTACCATTCCTGCTGGTGTCTTACTAGTTCGTGAACAGGAATATTTCGACGTTCTCTCAGTGGATACACCATATCTCACAAAAAAGACAAGCTTTCACCTGACCGGCACTCGTCCTGGTGCGCCAGTAGCATCGACATGGGCTGTACTTTACAATCTCGGATTCAATGGGATGCAGGAGATAGTGCAGCAGTGTATGGAAAACACCCATTATCTCATTAAAGAGATGGAAGCAGCCGGTATCATGCGAGCGGTAACACCTGACGTAAATGTAGCGACATTTCACCCTCACAGAATTCCAGATCCCTGGGTCATGTCACACACCCGTGGCGGTGATGTGCGCATGGTCGTAATGCCACATATAACTCGCACACAGATTGATGCTTATGTTGCTGACGTTCATCCACAAGGGGCAAAGGGCGATTGATACGTGACTGTTTGAAATGGAACGTACCATCACGAGCTGGAGGAGGGAAATGGTAAATAGATACGCAATCCAGTATAACTTAGCGAATACGATCGAAAATAAAAACAAAATGGATAGGTGTAACACATGTGTATTGCGATACCTGCTGAGGTTATAGAGTTAAAAGACGGAAATATTGCGGTTATTGATTATGGAGACCTTCAGCAGGAGGTTAGAGTGGATCTTGTAGATGTTTCAGTTGGTGAGTATGTACTGGTTCATGTTGGATTTGCGATTCAAAAACTAAGCAAAGAAGAAGCACTTGAGACGCTTGAGATCTTTAAGCAGGTTTATGATGCAATGGCCGAGGAGACGTAAAAATCGTAAATAAAATTGATACACCTTATTTTCCCCAGAATGGATTTTCCACCCGGTGAAGGCGTGTGAACTCAGTTAAAACATCTTGAGCATCGGGAGTTAAGCGTCCGACCATCTCTTTCTCGAGCACTTTTACGTGGCGTTCAGGAATAAGAACCAGAAGTTCATCATCTGCATCGAACTGACGCCCAACGGTTGCTCCTTCAATAGAGATTGCAACCTCTTTTCCAGCCAGGGCAGAGTTGATGTTCTCTTTTTTCTCTTCCATGGCCTTTAATACTCCAACCTTCTTGCCATCTGTTCGAATGAGAGTCGTACCTGTCCGAAGTGTTCCAGCAAGCACCCGTACTCCAACAACTGCAGGATTGCTCTGACGGAATATGCATCCATCAAGCACTCGAATTTTGGCAGGCAAAATAATCTGCTCAAATCGTTTCTGTTCAAGTTTTGATTTCAGCTCTGTCCTCCATTTCAAGTAGTTTTCGACAATATGATAGATAACATTGCCTTCAAAGACCTCTATCATCTCTTCATACGCAGGTTCTTTCAACAATTGTGCGGCATCAGGAAGTATCTGTGTATTAAACACCATCAGAGCACGATTATATGGATCTTTAATGGTTTCGGTTGCAATGACATCATGTCTTGTTACTTGGCCAACCTGAGCGGTCATTACAGGAATCTCATGCATCTCCAGCTCCTTACATAGTGCTTCGAGTGCACCAATGGTATCTGCTTTTATAACAAGACCTTCTGGAGAGATCGTAACATTTATCTCTGTCATTTCGCGTTCGATGGCTTGTTTTACCTCTTCTTCATTGTCTGATATTACACGAACGGGAGATCCTGCAATAGCAGTATCAAGATGTGGGGCACTGACCTTCACACCAGCAGCAGCAGTCACTGCCTTTACTCTTGCAAACTTCTCTTCAACCAGGATCTCTGATAATGGACGGGGTTGAAGGAGGGATCTAACTTTTGTGACCAAAACACCGTTCTGCCCTCCAACTGCTATCATGTCTCCAACACGGAGCTCTCCATCATAGAGAATAACATCCATTGTTGCACCAAGTCCTTTTTCCTCTTTGACCTCAAGCACTGTGCCAGATCCGGGGCCATTTGCATTGATATTAAGGGCTTCTTCCATGTACCGCTGAGCAAGACCTACCATGATCATCAAAAGATCAGAGATACCTTCATTCGTGTGAGAGCTGACAGGAACAATGACAAGATTTCTGGCAAAGTCACTTACACGATCGAAGCGTTCTGAAGAGAAGCCATGCTCTGCTAACACACCAACAATCTCATAGATCTTGTTCTCAACACTCTCCTTGACTCGCTCACTTTGAGTCGTAAATGACTGCAAAAATCCTGCATTCTCATATACCTTCCAACCGTGAATACGATCAAGTTTGGTTGCAGCAATGACAAAGGGGGTTTTACAATTTCGAAGAATAGTGAGCGCTTCAAGAGTCTGAGGTTGGAATCCTTCTGTTATATCGATGACCACAATAGCCATGTCTGCAAGTGCACCACCTCTCGCGCGAAGTGTAGTAAATGAATGGTGACCAGGTGTGTCTATAAATAATAATCCAGGGATATTAATATTCAGGTTTTTCATTGCACCAGACATATTCATGATCGTGTCAATTGGTACAATTGTTGCACCGATATGCTGAGTAATAGATCCTGCTTCACCTGAAACTACAGAAGAGCCACGAATTCTGTCAAGCAATGATGTTTTTCCATGATCTACATGTCCCAGCACACAGACAATTGGTGTTCGAATTCCGTGAACTGAGCTCGCTGGCTCCCCTTTTTTTGCCTTTTTTGCCATTACCATCACCTCTTTTCACGTATTCTCATAGTATGCCTAATTGTGATTTCAATGCCCGTGCTACTGGCGCCTCACATCTCAATGCTGTGCATTACAACATAGTATTCGATGAAAAGTTACATAAAAAGCATAACAGTCACGAATAAAGAGATCAAGAGTGCACGAGAGATAAATTTCTTTATTATATGTATGTAACGGACCTATATTAGAGTGTGGGAATCGCAGAATATCTCCTTATCACCGAAATGAAACAAAGCAGGCTGTTCGTTAGAAAGTGTCGAGATGAGAGGCAATTTAAAGTATGATAATCCATATATAACCATGAAAAGATCCCCCGGATATGTAGTAGGTATACTCTTTTGTTGTATCTGCTTATCTGTCCAGCCAATATACGCTGAATTCACAGAAGAAGAACTGTTAAATCCAGAATTACTGAGCGCTGAAGATTGGTTTGAGATTGGAAATATCTTCTTTGATAATGACGAGCTGAGTGATGCAGTTGGATCATGGCATAATGCGATGTATCTAAATCCAGATCTTTCTGCAAATGCGTGGTACAATATTGGACTTGCATATGCCGCAGCTCAACAGTATAGCGATGCAGTCTCAGCATGGGAAAATACGGTTGCAATTCAGCCAGACTCTGCAATGGCATATGACAATCTTGGTACTGCATATGCAATTCTTGGTATGGCTGATAAATCTCTTGCAGCGTATGATATGGCCATAAAAATAGCTCCCAATGAACCAAAATATAAAGCAGATCGTGATGCTCTGATAGCAGCTCTTGGCGGAACAACTACAGAGAAGGAGACTCCACTCAGCCCACTCGTGAGCATCGTTGCATTATGCACTGCGATGGTTTGTATTGTATATATGAAGAGAAAATCTACATAAAATAAAAATGATAAAACGAAAATAAACTCTTTTTGAAAACTGATATCCACATTCCACGCCTCTTTTTTAGGTCCTATTCACTTCCCCATTTTTTCTCTCATCTCGTCATATTTTTCTGAGTTAGGACTTACGCAAAATTGCATGTTTGTAGATCATAATGCCTTATTAAATCACTTCAATCAAGTATTTCGAGTTAGCAAATGTTTAAGTCATGTTGACTTTTGCGTAACTCCTATGAGTTTATCCTTTCGCCATAACCATTTCCCCCCTTTTCTTTCTTTTCCTTCTGTTATCTGCCTCATTTCTCCGGTTTTTTCATTTTTCACATCGTGTTTCAGCCATCCCCGTTCTCCGTCTTTTTATCTCATAAGTAATACTTCTCGTACGCATCTCCCATGAATTTGAGTATCTTTCATCCCGAAATCTCGCTTAAAATTATAATTACTCCACTTCATGAGCACCAAATTCTTTAAAGATGTCCCATTTTTCCTTTTTTACTGGAAACATGTGTAATGTAATTATAATTGTTATAACTATATTCTTGAATGCGTCAATCACATATTTAGCTGAAATTTCAGTAACGGCCTGTTTTACAATCAACCCCAATTCCCATAGGAAATTATAACTACAAAATTAATTGCGTTTAAAACAGCCTGTTGCTGGAAATAAATCCAAACATCCGCTTAAAGGCTTCAAGGTCGCAGTTGTAATAATTATAGCTATATTTCACACCTTTTCAATGAAAAAGAGAGATTTGGTCTTTTTGAGACATTAGTGTTCAAAAAACAAGGTAATTCTAATATTAAATGAAATTTAGGGTTGTATCTGATATTAGTGCCATGTAATAACATAGGCCCCCTATCACTTAAGCAACGCTGTAAAAAATAGTTATTACCTACGTTTCTTCCATACAATAATACGATCTTTCGGGAGTGAAGCGATAATTTTTTCTTTGGCTTTATTAAATCCGATATCATCCATTTGATATGTCAAAAGTTTGTCACTCCAAGCCTGTCGATAGATCCAGTTCACCACTTCATCAACAACGGTCAGTGCATCCTCCACGCCACGCACAACAACGAGATCCTGCCCGAGTTTCGGATGCCTTCCTCTTCTGCCACCAACCGTGATATAGTATCCAAGATCTTTTGCTTTTATAATATGGAATGGGCATGAGTCAATACACATACCACAATGAGCGCATAGGTCTTCATCAATTACGATCACGCCATTCTTTATGCTGATTGCCTCCTCACGACAGTAGTGCACACATGCCCCACATCCTGTGCATGTTCCTGGTTCTCTGATTGGTGTGACAACTCCTACAATACCAACTTCGTTCAGACTTGAGCTCACACATGAATTAGGACATCCAGAGATCGCAATTCGTATTTTGCATGGCATGTCTTTCCCAAAATGCTTTTCATCAATTGATTTTGCGAGATCGATAGTCTCGATCCGAGCAAGTTTGCAGCGATCGGTACCTGGGCATGCAATGATGTTCACTACTTCTGTCCGCTCTGCACCAAGTGGAGTATTATTTTCTTCCAGATCAGCAACAATTTCTTCGAGCTGATCTGGATCTACACGTGGAATCTCGATTGTTTGACGATTTGTAAGATGAATTGTATCTGCGCCATATTTTTTTGCAATTTCAGATATTCCTGTGAGTTGTTCAGGCGTTACAATTCCTGCCGGTATTCGAAGTCTAATTGTACAAGTCTCTGCATTACGTCCGGTAATAATACCGCCTTTTTCATGGAGGGGAACACGCCGCATATATTACTGTTTCAAGCACAATCAATTAAAGCTATCATTCTTACATAATGTAATTACATTACAAATGGCAGAAAATATATACTGATAGCGCGACAAAATAGGCGCGCAGCTGTCAATATACAAATAATTTATAAGAAAATAAGTAGTACAATAACGATAACGCGACAAAAACTACAGAACAGTAATGAACTCTATTGAAATACAAATCATTCACATCGTAGCAGCCCTCGTAATTAGCTTTATCCTTTTTGTTAGCATCGATCTCGTTTTTAATCTTCCGAAGTCCGGATCAACGCGTGGAATAGCGGAAATAAGCAGAGCTATTACCCGTCATGGAGGAGATAAAGCAGGAGGCATGATGATGGGGAATATCCTCTGCTCTCCAGATGCATCAGCTGGTGTATTACTTGCCGCTTGTGGGGTCTACATTGCAGGAATTCCTGGTGGACTCATAGCAAGTGATTTCACGTATTGCTTGAGCGGTATGAGTTTTCATTTATCTGGCTTGTTGTGCTGGCTATTGCCGGATATAGTATATACCATGTAATTATTGGAGTCTTATCATGAAAAAGGAAAGTCCATCAATGTATGCAATGCTTCGGTACTTCATTCGAGGATTTGAATTACGCGCTGGTGTTGCTTTATTTCTTGCTATTTTAATTGGTATCGTTGAGGCATTCAATCTGGCACTCTTATATCCAATGCTTTCTACAGGATTTGGTATCAATACTGATTTACTCCCTTTTGCCTCTGTGTTTGAGGCACTTGGAACGATACTCCCGATAGGTTCTCCATTTGTAAACTTTGGAATTGTTTTTATCTTGATGACAATCGTCTCTATGCTTCTCCAATTTCTATATTGGAAACAATCCCTCGTGTTCCGAAGTGGAGTTATTGTCACTCTGAAAGAACGTGTATTCCAAAAGATCAGAGACAGTGATTATCGATTCTTTGTAGACACAAAGCAAGGAGATATCCTGATGTTGATTAATGGAGGGCCAGGTAGCGTTATGGGGGCACTCGGCATTGTAATTGCTGTTCTTGTAGACCTAACTATCACTGTGACTGTTGCGATAATGCTTATTTCTATCTCCTGGCAGGGTTTTATTCTCGTCATGATCGGTGGTGGACTTTTTTTCTGGCTCACTCACCTGATTGGAGAGAGTGTTACGAGGCAGCTTGCAAAACTCGGTCTGGAATCAGGTCAAGCAGAAAACCGAATTATGAATGAGTTTGTAAATGGGGCAAAGGCAATCACTGCATCAAACTCAGCTCAGGCATGGACATCCAAATATCAGACTGCACTTCAGATATACTGGAGTAAGTTCCCATCTTCGGCATTTATTCAACTGATTCCTGGAATTCTGATGAACTCACTGTTTTATATCTCCATTGGTGCCACAGTGCTTGTTTTGTATGTCTACACAGCATCAGATTTTATGAGTATCATTCCAGTACTTGGAACATTTGCTGTAGCTGCCCTCAGAATTCTTCCAAAAATAACAAGTTTTGGAAACCAACATCTTGCGCTCATCGGGACAACACCCCTTGTAACGAAAACATATGAGTTACTCACCAGCGGCACATATAATGTGCAGAAGAATGGAACTGAAGAATTTTTACGTCTGGAATCAGACATTGAGGTAGACAATATCACTTTTGCATATCATCAGGCTTTGGTTCTGAAAGATGTCTCGCTCACAATCCAACACAGAAAAGTCACCGCACTTGTTGGACCATCTGGATCTGGAAAGTCCACGTTGGCAAATCTCCTGCTTCGACTATATGATCCAAAATCCGGGTCTATCATTGTAAACAAAAAAGATCTGGAAGAATACGATATTGGTACTTATCGAAATCACATCGGATATGTCAGTCAGGATCCATTCGTGTTCAATGCAAGTATCAAGGAAAATATCTGCTTTGGAATTGAGTACACTGACGAGGAGATCGTGCATGCTGCAAAACTTGCTCATGCACATGAGTTTATCATATCATTACCAAAGGGGTACGACACGATAGTAGGTGATCAGGGACTTCGACTTTCCGGAGGAGAGAAACAAAGAGTCATAATTGCCCGTGCCATGATCCGAAGACCAGAGATTCTTATTCTCGATGAAGCTACCAGTTCACTTGATAATATCTCTGAACAGGCAGTGCAGACAGCAATTGACAACATTTCAAAAGAATGTACGACTGTCATTATCGCACATCGCCTTTCAACAATCCATAATGCTGACCGCATTTATGTACTTGAGTATGGAAAGGTTATCGAGTCCGGAGCGCATGGTGAACTGATGAAACGTGATGGAGCATATGCAAAGATGTATGCTCTCTCACAAAAACCTCCTCAGGAAGAAGGGAAAGAATAATGCACAATTAATATGAAAAAAGAAAATTCGACCTCATTTTTTGGTATGCTGTGGTACTTCACGCGAGGCTTAAAAGTACACATCAGCATTGTCGCACTTCTTGCTGTTTTGGCTGATCTGGTTGAGACATTCAATCTTGCACTATTGTATCCCATGCTCTCTACAGGGTTTGGCATCAGCACCGACTCACTTCTTTTGAGAGAGTCGGAGAAGAAGAAGGAATGGTTGTGTACCAGGGAGATGTCGCAAATAGAGGAAAAGGTCAGCTCATGGTGAGAACTACCACCCAATCTGAATGAATGGTTTTCCTGGTTGAGCGATAGGAATGAATAGAAGTTTATTTGGTATTTTGCTATGAAAATTGTGATACTAACCCATCAATACTCAATTGGTGGTGGTGAAGTTGTGGCATTCCAGCTTGCTGAAACAATGACAAAAGCAGGTGTAGAATTATATTATATTTCCGGAAATCCACCAATGGGAGAAGAAAAAAAAGGCATTAATGTAATCCGAATTAACCAAAAAGAACCACAAAGGTTTATACACAAATATCTTGTTAAATTTCCGGGTCTCTACAGAAACTTTGGGCGAGATATCTTCAATAAAGAACTTGATTCAATATTATCAGAGATACATCCAGACATAATCAATGTACATGGAGTTGCATCAACACATTGGGATGTTTCATGTATTGGAATCTGTTTGAAGCACGCTCCGGTTGTGTGGACTTTGCATGATATGAGTAGTTTTACAGGAAGATGTGGGCATGCATATGATTGTAAACAATATATCACTGGATGCACAGAATCATGTCCTGATCTTCATATTCCCTTACTAATACCCCCCAAAGAATCAAAATTGGCGTACCAAGAAAAAAAATCAATACTACAAAATAATCATCATTTATCCGCCATTGTCCCTTCCAAGTGGCTGGGTGACAGAGCATCAGAGGGTTCTTGGAAAAACAAAAATGTGGAAATAATTCCTAACGGCATTCCACTCGACAAGTATAAGCAAATAGATACGTCCACTGCCAGAGACTATTTTGATATTCCAAAGGATCTTCCGGTCATAATGACTGCCGCATCAAACCTTAATTATAAGCATAAGGGCAATGATATCCTCTGTAGTGCATTAGCTATGGTTAATGAGCCAATTATTCTCATTACAGCAGGACATGGGTCAATAGATATAAAGTCAGATAAAGTGACGGTAATAAACCTTGGCTTCATAGATTCAAATGAACTGCCTTATGCATTTTCTGCAGCAGACATGTTTGTTCTACCTTCTCTCGCAGAAAATCATCCAATGGTATTTATTGAAGCCATTGCGTGTGAAACACCTGTTATTGCATTTCCAACTACAGGACTCCTTGATTGTGTAATACCAAAACAAACAGGCTGGCTATGTGATGAAGTAAGTGTAGAAAGCCTTGCTAACACAATAAATACTGCAATAAATGATTTTAGATCAGGAAATACAACTTTTAAGTGCAGAGAAATTGCAGAACGTGAGTATGATATAAGCGTACAAGCAAAACGTTATGTATCTTTTTTTGAAAAAGAGATAGCAAAATATAAGGGTTTTTAGAGGCTTTCGACCTTATATCAAGT
>Ga0123354_10014065_pt1 | contig 12452 bp, 8 predicted proteins | sample TergutLab28metaG_2_FD_97872 | JGI IMG/M metagenome (GOLD analysis project Ga0123354, IMG submission 97872) | Labiotermes labralis P4 segment gut microbial communities from Petit-Saut dam, French Guiana - Lab288 P4 | ecosystem: Host-associated > Arthropoda: Insects > Digestive system > Gut ... | reverse complement strand
TCTGATGCGCCATCTCCCCCCCTATGCGATTCTCCTTTTTCTTCCACCCAACACCCCAACCAAAACAACGCACCCAGTTAAGAAAGTAATCATCCGGCACCACCCCCCCCCCCCCCCCCCCATGATCAGGATTTCACTCTCGACAATCTTCTCGAAATTCGGAAGCAAAGAGATTTTGAAGAGAGTGCGGAACCTGAATCCGAGCCTCAGGAGTGGACCATGACAGTTTCGAAGTTGTGTGCGGGCTTGGAGCTACTGAAAGTGACATCAAAGTGTGTGAAGACATTTATTTGAATGTGCAGCGGGCAGCAACAACTAGGCAAGAAATCACGACGATACTCGCTTGCTACTGGGAGACCTAGAGTAGAAGAGGTCTTTGTCTAGCCAGACTTTAGTGCTTGTAATCTTCAAGTCATGTATGGCCACCTGCTTTTTGGACAATGGAGATGATGAACCAAATAATATGGCTATACTTCATGACAAAGGTCTCCTCCTTATATTGTCACTTGTTTGTCATATTTAATTTCTGTATTTTTTCCGTAAGTATTAATAATTTTTTGGTCAAAATTAAACTGTCTTGAACCACCATCCCCATTTTCACATTGGTGTTATGAGAAAATCTCTCTCGACTTACGTCGTTCCGACTAACGTTGCCGGTCTCGGAACCACGCAGGATGCGACTGTATTTCCTTTCCCAATGACATTTACGGTAGAAAACCCTCTCCCTACTAGCAGCACTAAATTTCGAAAGATAATGTTTCCAGAAACCATCTAGCCAGTCAATTAAGTTAGCAACATTAGAAATCAAAGTTATATGACAGAATGAAGCAAGACGGACAGTGCAGACACAACGCTAGCACAAATGTCTGGAAGAAAAATAGACATGGTGGAGGGATGAACTGCTTTCGTTGTGTGTCTCGGTTGTATTCGAGTTTGCACAAAATGCGGGCAATAAATTAGTTTCATTTTCTTAGCAGGTATTAATACCAGTATTCATTGATAGTTATAGTGTAGGTAATTTAATAGTTTTGTATACAAATTAAAACTTAATCCAGAATACCTTGTCAGTTTATAATTAAATAACATCTACTGGAATCATATTAGGATATGTAGGTGACTGTCACAACTCTCTACGATGCGAGACGTAAAGGAAATTATACCTAGTAATGAAGTTATAGACCTATGGGTCGAGTAGGTGTAGGTGAAGGAGAACAGAAGAATGCAGAGCGAGACACCTTCTGGTCCCTTGATATTGCTGGCGATTTAAATCAAAGAGGTTACGAAGGGCTTGATTTGTGGGTTGGAGGTGCGTACAAAAAAGTGTAAACGTAAATTTGATGAGGAATCCATACTGCACGGTGGCATTTTGGAAAAACCGAGAATGTAATAGGAGGTCGTACCGTATTAGAACGAATGAATGAGCGAACGGACGGATGAATGAAAGAATGAATTAGCACGAATGCGAGAATGTAAAATAGACTGAAGTGGTTAAAATCAAGCTCAATAAAGAAACGTTCCGTCTGTTTGCAGCGTGTTAGTTCCTTAGCGCAATACTTTTGAAAGTTTCGCTTCTTGTAACTGATTTGAGAAGTACCAACAACTTCGCCATCAAGCAACACTAGAATAACCCTAACTTTAAAACTATTCCATAGTTTCGTACCAAAGTTCCTTAACACAATGTCTAGACGATCTCTGAACCACGTTTTCATCACTTTCAGGAGAAACGTTTGTACTCAGACCAAACCTTTTGTCATTCCTCGCAACACAATACGCTTGACAGCCTAAAGGAGGTGTACATGGCTTTGAACTTGGAGACAATACATAAAGTATGTGTAATGAAAGCACAAATTAGTACTTGACACCAAGTTTAATGGACGTCTCTATTTCACTTGCCCTCCTTTGGTATCAAAACCAAAAGTATTACTATACAGACCCCATGAAGTATGACGTAATTCTTGTCACACGCTATTCACAACTAGCTGAGCAACGTAAGAAACTTATCTCTTTTGAGCAGAGTTACACTTTGCTGCTTAATGACACGATTTAACTAAATCTTTGTTACGAAATCTACATTAGTGTCTTTGCTTCAAACTAGTTTCAGCGACCTCAAGAGAAAGAAGATGCCGTGGTCGTATAACAAACTGAAATGTATACTTCTCACGACCCGTTGAAGTGTAACAGGCAATGAAAATATGCTTGCTTTTCAAAACAAAGGCCCACCTTTAGGGAATAAAATACGAGCTGTAGAAGACATCAGAATTACATAATTGTAACATAAGTAGAATACTCTAGGCCTAATATAGATTTAAAACTTGAATATGTGTAAGAATATCACATGTGTACGACTTCATTCTAAGGGTGCTGCTATATCGAAATGCGAATTCTGCACTCTATATTTTATGTACGTACATAACATTACCATTCTTGATACATTGTATTCTGTTTTGTGGTGGACAGACAATTCACCCTTCTTCATATATGGATGGTGCTTGAGAACGCATTGTGAAGAGAATATTTGGATACAGGAAAGGGTAATTAACAGGACAGCGGCGAAAACAATGTCAGCTTCACAATTCGTGATGTCCCACCAAATATTATTAGGATGACCGAATCAACGAGGATGGGATGGGCAGGACATGCAGCAATCATGAGAGAGACGAGAAATGCATACAACAAATTCTCTTTGGGAAATATAAAAGAAATAATTGTAATATAGACGTTAGGAGTGAGCGAACCTATTATCTCCACTCCGTATATGTCTTCATGCTGTACCAAGAGACAACTTATCTCTATCCGGCTGCCAATAAATATCCCTTTTCGGTTCAAGAATTCTGTTCCATTACATTTAATGAGAAACAAAATAAAATTGAATAAGAGGTTTAACATTTATTCCAAGGAAGAGATACTTGCGGATATGGGCACAGGGCATACAGTGATCTTCCTTTAAGGAGAAGGAAAAGAGGATATAATAATGGGATTAAGCAAGCCACATATATTATAATTTCCGGCACAGATTACCAAGTTAAATTAAATAACTACTAAGAGAGTTCTTGTGAATAATTTATCTAGGAAATTGGAACCTTGTTTGTTTAATTAAATTATACTAAAATTGAACTAATAATAAACAATTAACGTAAACACACAAATAGTACACTATAGCCTATGGGCCTAATGAGCGAAATTATGCTAACCAACTACAACCAAACAAAACCTTACTGAACCACTACATAATTCACCTCAGAAAGAATAGCTTAATTGTTCTACATGATTCTGTCATTCAGTCCCCGCGTATTTCAATAACACGGTGAGTCGCCTGGTTGAAATGGTGGTTTGACAGACTTATTAGCAATGAAGTACATGGAACTTTTAAAAACTACACAAAACACCAATGAGGACACAGTGAGGGGAAACGCGGAACGTGTATAATACAGCTCACCCCCAGCACATTTTACGGAAGCCTAACAACATGTCTGCGATAAAACTCACGGATGTTTGTGTAAAACACCTGCCAGCTGCCTCATGCCACAGGGTGCAACAACACAGCTGACGACGAGAAACATCCAGATTTAAGTATTTAAAAATTATTTTTTAATAAAATGTAATTTTACTTAGACATTGAAGTTTTTCGGTATATGACGCCGTGCTGTGTTTACTTAACGACTTTTTTCCAAAAACCGTCCAGACCGGCCCTAGCGCTCACCCAACCTCTTGTAAAATTGATATTGGAGATAGTTTCTCTGCAGGTAAGGTGGCCGGTGCGTGAGCCTACCATTCACCTCCATTCACAGCCGACGTTAAGCATGTATGGAGGTATACCTCCACTCCACCACACAACTTTCTGACGTGAACAGGGACTACTTCACTCAATTCTCTGTGTTCGTTGAGAAGAGCTGAATAAAGTCAAAATGGATACAGCAAATATTTGTGCCTGTTGAAATTCGAAACAAGTACCTCCTTAATGTCCTACCTGTTACAGTGGGAAGTATGTCTTTAGTGTTTAAAATGTGATGAGTTCTTTCAGGATTGACCGCTTATAAACCCGGCGCTTTATCATTCTTCCCCTTCGCACCGTTTTTTAAGCTGATTCACATAACAACGTTACGCATCTATCAAATGATCTAAGGAGGAGACCGCTGCCTTTTTCATGTGTCTTTATATCCACAATAGAGATACTGGATGTCCAAGGCGTTGGCTTCACGGTTTACTTGCAATTTTTCGGTTCGCCAACTTGGTCTTGGGGAAAAGAGTTGGTGGGGACTCACAGTCCATTAGACACGGAAAGAGAACCACTATGTACAGACAGTCTAAGGCCTCTTTGTGGCTATAGAGATGCCTGTCTGCTTGGCTGGATAAGTGGATAACCCCGCTACTATATAATAAGCTAATACCATACTGGTTCACGCAGCATTCGCTCGGTGTAAATTTTACAACACCAAGTGAGGGCAATCCTTCCTGAAAGATTGTCATCCCTAACATGTATACTTGGTCTACTGCACAAGAAAGCGGATCTGATATTGCCATCGATCAGACCATGCCATGTTTATGTTTGATAGGGTAATATTTTCTTAGAATTCTCCAGTTTTCTCGGTAATAAGAACGTAAACATCTTCTCCATTTTTAGACTAAGGTCTTCAGGGTTGTGAAATGATGTAGTCTGATAGGTGGTTGGGGACACGTAGAAGGAGACTGCTACTTTCATCTTCAGGGTGTAAACGTCACAACCCAAAAGACCAAAATGCGATTTGTCCCACTGCGACATACAGAAGTGTCGCGCGGAATCCTGCAGTAAATTAACATCACAACAGGTCAAGAAATTTCTTCCACGACAAAGGGTTCTTCTTGACACGTCTATCGTTTATCAGACGGAGAGTCGAACGGGAGACTTTCGGAGCATACGACAGATGTGATAAAATACGCTGAAGTACCTCTCTTTCTGAGCGTCAAAATTCAACTACTACCGACAAAAAAATCAGTGCATTAGTGTATCTGTCCACACTACACCGGTTTCCAGGCCCGAGTCTCTTAATGGCAAGCCTATGATGACTAGCAATAACTATGCTGTTAAAGACTTCAGTTTGAAATGCATAAATATGCGTTCATGCAAATGTATTCTGTAAAATCATAAACAGATTAATGTGACAGGAAACAAGAATACTTGGTACTACACTCCATACAGGGAATCGAAGGGAAAATACAAAGCATATGTATGTTACTGAGTAAGAATGTGTTGCGTAACTAGTATAATGATCGTTATGAAGTATGTAGATAAGGGAAGGTGTGCGCATAATATATACTTTTTTCCTAGGAATACATACAAGTCCATGTAAATTGTTTACAGTAACAAGGACGACCATTCCTTCTTCCATGTATTCTCCATAGACAGGCCTAATGAATGCTCTTAGTCAAGGATTAATTACGTAAAAAATAAACAGTCCCATAAGATACCAAAGAGTTACCTCCAACGAAATAAGTCTTGACCATTTAGAAACAATATATTTACCCTCAAAATAAGGATATTTTACAGGTTCTGGTGTAGCATACAGTTTAAAAACACACCATGAGAACTATCATCAGTTTAAAGCTTGGAAACTTCCCTATCTAGAATGGTTTGTGACACAAATCGAGGCTTCAGCAGTATTCTAAATTCTGATACTCATCTCGTGTCGTCCGTCATGGCAGCGACGGTGTACTGCAACGTATCTGTCTAGTTGGTTCGGGGTTCAATACCGCGCTGTCGGTGACAGGAATTATGGCAAGGTACGGAATGCATAATGATGCGGACACGGAATGCGCAATGATGCAGAAATTAGAAGGAAGGAACAGAACATGCCGAATGATAAAGGAGAAAGGAAACTTGCAGCTGCATTTATCGACAGAGGGCATTACTTTCCAGACAACGTAATGTGAGGATCGTCATCAGTTATTTAGATCCGCACTGGTTAGATGCATCCTGAAAAATAACAGCCTGTTGTTAAGTTACACGAATGTGTTGTAACTTATATAAATATCATACACATTAATTATGCCAAGACTTTCGCTTGTCAGTAAAACCGGTCATGCATATGGCTCGAGATATAGACAGAGAGAGAGATAGAGACAGAGAGACAGACAAAGAGAGAGAAAGAGAGACGTCACAAAGAGTACAGGAGTGTACGAAAGCAAACATCAAAGGCGATTGAAACACTTCATTTCGGGGGTGGGTTTGGGGAAGGCAAACAGCTTCACTGCATTCAGAATTATCAGGCTTCGCCCGCTCGCCCTTCTGATAGCAGTAGCATTAAAACGAACACGTCAGGATGGTGACAAACAGCGACGTAAAGTAAGGGGCGCGGAACCATTTTTACTATTATTATCACTATAATTATTATTTGCTGTTTCAATTACTGAATATTTAATATGAAACTTTTCTTTTGGCTGCAGACGACCATTTTGTCTTGACACTCTTCCCCTCTTATCTGTAGTTATTCATCAACTTTAGCATATTATCTACGTATTGCGCATATCTTCACCGTTTCACCATTTGCGTAACTGATTTTGTTTGAACGTGAACGATTTTAATAAATGAGTGTAATTTAATTTAATTATGAAATAAAGTGAAATGCCAATTTGATGCAAATAGGTAATTTTATTGATGTATTCTTAGCTCGACATGTTTCGGGTACATACGTCCATCATCAGGAGCATTAGATGTTGAGTTGCAGTATATGGTTTTCTGCACCGAGTTTCTGGATGGGTGGTGGTCTTGAGAGCCGCTGCTTAGGTCGTGTTGTACGGTGCGGATGGTGCCGTGCACGACGCAGCGGCTCTCAAGACCACCACCCATCCAAAAACTCGGTGCAGAAAACCATATACTGCAACTCAATATTTAATGCTCCTGATGATGGACGTATGTACCCGAAACATGTCGAGCTAAGAATACATCAATAAAATTACCTATTTGCATCAAGTTGGCGTTTCATTTTATTTCATGAGGAAGACATATGGTCAAACAACCCTCAACCCTTAATTAATTAGTGCTGACTCAACAACGGAGCACAAATTTCTTAACGGTGTGACTTCTACTGTCGAAAAGAAATAAAGTGTGGACAGAGTAGGATATATTACCAATTAGAACCCGGATATGAAGGACTGAAAGAAACATCCAGGCAACTGCTCACCCTAACATGACTTGTCCTGCACAGGATTCCTCTTGATCTGTCGAACATCAATATGCAATGCTGCCAACAGACGCTACACTGGCGTGTAATGCCATCAATGTCTATATTTCATGCAGAATAATGCAGACTCTAAAAGCCGGTGTAGCCACCGGAACTAAGGCGAGGATTCTAAGGGAAGGGTTGGCTTCCGTTCCGTGATAATGGTAGTATCGCTAGATTCCCCCTACTTTAATCCTGTGTTATGCAGATCGTAATATTGAAGTGTTAGGTTAGGCTTCGTGGGGATATCACAGCTGACCCGTAACACTCGCTCTGTAGGGAGTCACTGGCACATCGCTGTACGCTGGCATTGATACATGGCTTGTTAGTCCATGATCTGCATGACAGGAGATCGTACGTCAGCACCCCAAAGCAACGTTTCTCAAAAGTACACTTTGCAATCCACTGTTACTCGACACCCGATAAAATTGTGCATCGTAACACTGAGAATAACCTACTGTGTGAAAAATGCATAAAAATATATATATATACGCACACGCACATACATATGCGTAAGTGCGTATAAAACGTTGGAATGTTTGAACACTGCGAAGTAAACTTTTCAAGGCAGATTTTCAAAGTGTGGACTTGGAAATTCACTTATGTATTCCGTGGGACAGGCACATATACTTCCTCAACGAGTAAGTTCAGTAAATATTTCCAATAACATATATAATTCAAACTCGTTAATATAAGCTGGTAAATTAACATGTTGTTAGGGAGATGAGTGCTTTGATAGCCTCTTTGTTTTCCATTATAGATTAATTTATAATCAGAGTAAAAGAAGCACAGATATCTGTAATAACAAGTCTTCTATTCCTCGGGAAGTTAAATAAGAGCCGTTATTGTACCTTAGTCTTTATGAATATTGAATTATGTGCACATGTCTCTTTCTAAATAAGGCTCTTTCGAGCCTGTTTATTTAACTATTACTAAATTAAACTGAAGGCTATAAGCTTATACAGGTTTTACAACATTGCTAACTACTTCTCATTATGAAACCAACTAGATTTATTATCTATCAAATTTCTTTTGGAATAAAACTCTACATGTTTCGGACAGTTCCTCTGTCCATCAACAGGACGTCCGTCCTGATCCTGCTCGCAAGCTGTCAGCAAACCTCTATGACATATACCATTGCTGTGTGTACAGTGAAAAAACTCCTGATGATGGACAGAGGAACTGTCCGAATCATGTAGAGTTCTATTCCAAAAATAAATTTGAGAAATTAGTACATCTAGTTGGTTTCATTATAAAAATTTTTCACGATTCACGGTCACCTGAACATCAAATTGCTAACTACGTTAGAAAACTACAGTTCCGACAAATCTCGATATGGAAATTCGCAACCTGAGCCATATGACGCTCCTGAAGTACTACAGGAAGAGTGATTCTTGCAGGTTCCTCCCAGTTTATGTTCTGTCTGCGATGCCGGCATTGTGTAGAATGTCTTGCATACGTAAAAGGAGACGAAGTTTCAGAGTTTAATCCCTAAATGGAGACTAAGTTCATTTGCAAAGTCAAAAAGCTTTCTAAGTAAATACGATTTTCCATGCGATTATTTGGGTGCATGACTGACAAAGTTTGTGCAAGTGTTGTGAACTTCAGTTGGTATCTCTGACGTTCGTTTTAAATCTTTTGTTTGCATGTGTAAGTATTAAGCCCTGTAAATTTTATTTATGTAAAGATGTTCAAATTAACGCTTAATGGGATTTAACTATGGCGAATGTCCGCTAATTAACCTTTAAATTCTCAATTTTTCTTTTAAGATTTTAGTGGATCACATATGTATTCAGTATCTCTGTATGATACTTAAAAATGTAATATGTATAATTATATTACGAACTTCATTCTTAGGAAAATACCATATTCTGTTTGTATACAAGTACATAGAACGTGTAATTTAAGTAATGTAACCATTGTCGCCAAACACCGCTTAGCTTTCTGATAATGGAAATGTGCACAGCGAACTGTCGCATGGGAAAGCACCGTCTAATATTGGTCAGATGTCAGTTTTCGGTCATCTACTGGAAATGTCTAAGATTACCCAATAAAAATGTTAAATTTTGGATGTAAAGTAACCGAGAAACATAATCAGGGTACCACAATGTACTGCAGAGTCGAAGACAATGAAAGCATACGAGTGTTCAAATGCATATTTATTTGCGATGAATTTGGAAAACCGTCTACTTTTTAAAAAATTATATGCAGTGACGTGTTTCGACTCAGAACACATCTATATAAAAAAGATACAGCTCTGTCGAACATTGGTCTAACATCTTAAATATGACATCAGTTTGCAGCAAATTCCGGTACAACCCACTGCACAATGCAAAACACCAATTCTCTCAGCAGGATTCAAAACCACAATTCCAGAATTCGCCCCTAAAGACTGCAGCGGCATCCAACGCTCGTCACTCGAACTTACTCACCTAAATAATTCAGGTCAGAGTTTATATAGAAATACTTGGCTTTGGGCATTACTAATTTGCTAGTTTCGTAAAAGCAAAATTATAACGCTGCAGGCACATTTTTGTGTTATGATGAATTATTAAAAATCTTGTCTACAGTGAAAAGTACTTTTTATCATTCAGAACGCAGACAGGTGACTAGTCGCACGTCTTGTTCCAATTATTACACAATTTTTCATAACTACTGCATTTAGGCTGCAGTAATAAACCAAATCGGACAATATTTTAAGCGTATATACATCTAAACATTATCGTAAAATAACAAAATAGTAAACAGCTGAAAAGATTGAATAAAATGAACATCTACGACGGTAATATATATGAAAAGGCGTATCGTATCGTATCTGTTTGCTCTTCAAAATAGGATAGGATAAGGGAAGGCGTGACAATGTAGGGAAATGTGGGAAGGAAACTCAGAGTTGATGGAGCTCGTGTAACGGAGCATATTCTCTCTCTCTCTCGCTCATATATACACAACCTTTCTCTCCGTCTCTGGCAGAATCATTGTTGGTAGGTTCTGCACTTAGTGCACAAGCTTTACTCTCGCACTCAACACTCTGGTAAAACTATCAACGAAAATCACATGTGTACATTAAGTACTTGCAAATTGTTTAGGCAAAGCGTGCACAGGATATTGTTAGCCGCTCTGTTAACTTATGCTAGGAATAATTACAAGCTCTTGGCAGCAATCTCTTCCACTACAACTCATGTGTGTTAATTATATAGATAGATCTGGTGTTCTATAATAGAGCAATTAGTAACCAGTATGCAACGGATTCATTAGAGCCAATGAGTGTGGCAGTGCTAACTTTGTTAGATTGTGAACAACTTAAGGAACCTCTGATTCCTGGTGGCATGTGGTATCGCTTTCTTTAATTTTGATACCAATAATATCACTACTGTGCATACAAATGCTAAATCAAATATGGAGGATTAAAACTAAAGAAGAATTAGATAAACTGATAAAACATAAATATGTAGTCAATTATATTAAAGCTCAAGGACTAAGCTGGTTTGGTCACGTACAAAGAATGTTAGGTACCAGAACAGTCAAGAAGATATTTAAATGGAATCCTCTAACCAAAAGATCACAAGGAAGACCCAAGTACTGATGGGAAGATAAAGTCAAACAGGACCTTTGCCAAATGAAGGTTAAAAATTGGATAACCTGCGTCCAGGATCGGGGGAAATGGAAATATGTCGTTGAGAAGGCCATAACTTTCAAACACTAAAGGAATTTCAGTGCCTGAAGAAGAAGAAGAAGAAGAAGCATACAAATGCTAGCAGCACACTATTTTGTGCTAACGATACCTAGTCACAGGACTCAAGTAGAAGGGGATACAAGCTATATTTATGTGTACATGTGTACTGACAAAATACTGTAGCACATGTTTTTTTTTAAATTACAAATAAGAAAACATTAAAGTTCTGTGTACTCCATTTCTATGCAGGGCTACAAGTAAAATATTTATGTTTACTTGTTAACTTCCTAAGTTCTAGTATTATATGTTATATTTTTAGAAGAATTGAATGTTCTCAGTTTTAAAATTCTTTGTACATTTCTTTTAATTTATGTTCAATTTATTTCAATTTTCCATTCTGATCCTGCCAACAGCCAGTCAACATAAACGCAAGACTTATACCAATTGCTGTATATACAGAGTAGTACCTCCTGATGATGAGCAGTAAGCCTGCTAGAAAGGTGTACAGCTTAATTATTGAAATAAATTGAAAGTAAAGAGCGCATCCTGTTTGTTCTTATTTTATGGCTATATCACGATGCAGGTTAACAACACACTGAATTCTTGTTCTCTGATAAATTCTAAGTGGTCTATTTTGGGCACCTTATGTTCTGTACGATCCAATTAAAAATGGTAAAACTATATAAGTGTTCTATTCTATACAACAACTTCATACATACAGACCACAGCAACACCAGGAATGGAAAAGAAATTACCAATACTGCATTTCACATTCTAACAATTACAAAAATCTTCTTTCTTTTTGAATAATTAAACTGTACCTAACTTTGAGTCTGATTCAAGTTGCTATTGGCATATTTCAGAAGAAGGAAGCCATTTAAATATTAATTCGCAAAATTTACTACTCCAGGGCTCTTAGTTACGCTTTTGCAGCATTTTAAGAGAAATACTGCTCAAGTAGCTTAATAAAACAACTTCAGTACATTTTATAACTTTGGTAGGCTGCAACAGCTTCCAGCATAACAACTCCTAAGTTCCGATTTCGTAAATGGAAGGTGCTGTGAATTTTTAATGCCACGTTTCTCATGTTGATGGCCGTTAAGGCTGCGCTGCGCATTCGAGCCTCATTTCTTCTTAAATAGCACGGATTCTCGGTCTGTATATCTTTGATTTGGATTTAGATAATGTCAACATCGGACATTTAAAAAGCTCAGGTAACATTCAGTTTTAACACGTGCAAATTGTCGTGTGTAAATTAGTTCTAATTGGCTATATCAAACACAGTACACAACTGCAAGAGAAACCATCACGTGGCTGTTAATAATAACAGCACAAGGCTGGATAAAATAAGAAGCGAAGTCATAAGAAAAGAACTAAAGATCTCTGGAATACAAGACGTGAGACTCAAATACAAACAAAACTGGATCAACCACCTTGAAAGAATGGACAACACAAGACTCCCGAAACACGCCCTCAACTACAAACCTCGAGGAAGAAGAGACCGTGGACGCCCCAGGAAACGATGGCAATGCGTCGATGCCGGAACAGGTCAAACGACCTAATCCATGGAGGAAGATGATGAT
>Ga0123354_10014063_pt1 | contig 12452 bp, 5 predicted proteins | sample TergutLab28metaG_2_FD_97872 | JGI IMG/M metagenome (GOLD analysis project Ga0123354, IMG submission 97872) | Labiotermes labralis P4 segment gut microbial communities from Petit-Saut dam, French Guiana - Lab288 P4 | ecosystem: Host-associated > Arthropoda: Insects > Digestive system > Gut ... | reverse complement strand
GGGTGGATAATATTAGGATGGATCTCCAGGAGGTGGGATGTGGGTATATGGACTGGATTGGGCTGGCCCAGGATAGAGACAGGTGGCAGACGCTTGTGAGTGCGGTAATGAACCTTTGGGTTCCGTGAAATGTGGGGAATTTCTTGACTAGCTGCAAACTAGTTAGCTGCTCAAGAAGGACTCTGTACCATGGAGTAAGTAAGTAAGTTTCTGTTTGTACACTTGCAATTGGGCCTGAAATTCCAACCATACCAGTAATTATTTGTTGTGCACAGGATATAGCAAGATAGGCATTTTATACAATATGTAACACTTTGGCATGTTGACATAACCATTTTTGCAATGGAAATGCAACAATTTTATTTGTGTTGTTGAGCCACATATGTCACTGTCTGTAATATAATAAATATTGTGAGCACTGCCATGGCATGTCACTGTCAGCAGTATAAAACTTCATTGTTGCCACAGAAATGCAGCGATTGGTCCCCTTTGTATTGTTGTCACTACAAAATATTTTGTATGTCCATCAACAGTATGAACATACTTTAATCCTTGTGTAAAGGGCACAGTATTTTTGCCCAATTTTATTCAAATTGGGATTTTCTTGGCAGTTTTTCATAAAAGTCTCCAATATCAAATGTCATAACAATCTGGCCATTAGGTGTCAATTTGTCAAGTTGGACAGACAGACATGATGAAGCTCATAGGTGCTTTTCATGACTCTGTATATGTGCTTAAAATATGTGACTGTTTTAATCCTGTTGTCTTGGTAAATGCAATATACAGGTTCAAAAATTGAGAACTGTTCTGGTCTGGGTTATTACACAATGAGTAGTGGAAATTTCTTACTGACATTTTGGGACAACCTATTGGTCCCATCCTTAGTTTTCAGGAATCCAAAAGGACTTCCTGGACCCTGAGTATTGGACCCAATAGGTTGTCCCAAAATGTCAGTAAGAAATTTCCACTACTTGTTACCAGTGGTATACCCAGGAATTTTGCTTGTGGGGGGGTTCAACAAATTCAGTTGAGAACAGAGGACAGAGAGAACGGTGATCTGGGGGCAGTAGCCCCCTAGTCAGGGGGTCTGGAGGTAGCTGTAATTTGGCACAGGAAATTTCATTTCATATAGTAAAATTTTCTTAATTTTTGGTACTTAAAGCCTATTTATGATGACAACCAATTTATTTGTCATTGCTAATGTAAAACAATTGTGAACCTAGGTAGTTTTCGAATTTTACAGTCTTTTTTCCGAACATCTTGGGGTGTTGGCTTACTAAATTCAGCAATTTTTAACAGTTCTCACAATCAGGTTGAGTTAGGCACGATTTTGGAGGTCCTTCGGAATTTCGGGGGGGGGGGTTGAAACACCCCCCCCTCGGTACGCCACTGCTTGTTACGTAATAACCCAAAAGAGCGCAGGTCTCAGATACTTGGCGGCAGAAGCCTGAATTTGTGCATAGGTTCAGAAATTCTCCAATCTCCTTTTCAAAACTTCCCACCACCACAGCCACTTTCTTTTTCTAATGTAGAGATTTTCTGGCTATGTAATTATGAAGAAGTATAGTAGGATGCAGAAACCCTATGTAACAGCAGATAGTTGTTCTTAATTAGTCTGGTTCTGTTGTAGCCCCAAGAAAGAGTACCCATGGGAATGTAATTGAATGCTTGTTGGAAGAAATTAGACCATGGAAGATTGTTTTGATATTCTGGATTTACATATCGTATTATACAAGTAAAATACGTGTAGATAAGGGTAATTTCAAGTTGTAGGTTATACAGTACCAGTTGCTGTGAATTTTTAGCAGCTGTTTGTTTTCTGTTTTCAGAGGGACACCCACCGAGTGACTGTACCAGGCCAAGGATAACTGCAGTGTTGATGATCATTAGTTTTTATGCTTTTTTCTTGTAGTGATTCTTGAGGTAAGTTCAGTGATTACATATTAGCTGATCATTGTTTTCAACATTCATGAAGGTGCAATGGGTTATGGCATAGAAATTTTCCTCTTTCCTTATTACACCTAGGAGAAAAAAAATAGCAATTCCCTTGTAAAGTTTGCATAACAATGTAGTTTCAGTAGTGGTTACTGTATTTGCATGTCCAACAGTAAGGCCTTGTTTACATGTAGATGTTTGTTGTAATGTCATTTGTTGTTATGATTTATATTATAATGGTCTTCTGCATTTGTTTCTTCACATTGAATCGTGCTACATCTGTTGTATAATGCAGCATGCTTCATTCTTCTGTCTTTTAAAGCATGTCTGTTACTGGGAAGTTAGTCTGGTAAGTCAAATTGATGTCTTGTGTGCAAAACAGCAGACACATTTTTAGTTTGCTCATGGGGTTACAAACTTACTATGGTGAAGGGTACATTAACTATTGGAAATAAGATGTATGGTGTGTGCTTAAAGAAATATAGCAGCTACTTATTTACCTTGGTGTTGGTTAACCATATACTATTTGGTATTAAAATAATTATATTTTGTGATTGTGAAACAACCTTGAACTGCTCAGACACTGGGATTACAGCTTAACTTAACTGGAACCGTGGATGGATGCATACAAATGATTGTGCTGTATTGCCCTGTGAAGAAACTGGCCTTAAGTCACTAACCCCCCCCCCAATCCCATTAGCATTTGTCCTACGGATAAGCTGTATCAGAATTCATTCTGAATCAGAACAGAGGGGCCTTAAAAGTCACTAACTCCACCCCACCCCATTAGCATTTGTCCTAAGGATAAGCTGTATCAGAATTCATTCTGAATTAGTACAGAGCAGGGACTAATGTGCGACTTATGGGTTATTTCACTATTAAAATAGTCACTTTGGCTATATAATCACTTACTTTAGGTTACAGTGATAAATAAATATTTGATTTTTGTTTGTTTGTAGATTGTGAGGAAATTGTTGCTGTTCCCTCAGACTGAAGTGTACAACTGAGAGAGCACTGGCGATTGTGAGAAAATATTTTTTAAGAAGTGACAGCAAGTGAGACAAATTCGTCGCCCAGTTGAGTGCAGTACCTGGGAGGTGCATGGTGGAATATTGTGTGCCCTGAATGTGTGTATGGGTGGACATCCAGCAGTGAATTATCAGTGTGGATATTATTACATTTCAAAGACACTTCAGCAATTTGAAAATGTAATGTAAACTAAATATAACAGTGCAGTCTAATAGGAAGGAGAGGAATTTGTAGTAATTAGTAACACCTTTTCTCCACATTATGTTTGATGACATCGCTCTTCTGTTTTGGGTGCCTTAAGTAAAAGTTTCATGTTTCATTAGATTCCCCTATACACTTCTGTTAAATCAAATTTCAAATACTGTTGTCATCATAAATGTGGAACATGATCAACCACTAATTATGGTGATAAATTCAAAGGGATTATGTAAATGATGTTAGGGTACAGAAACATATGAGCCTTGTGGAAAAATGGGTAGGCAAGGAAGGTTAGTTTCAGGTAAGTTGCCTTGCATGGAATTACAAATTTCTATTTCTGGCTACATTTCCACTCAAAACATTGCATTCCCAAGGTTTTTAAATGTGTTGATTTGCATAGAGGTATTATAAAATTCGCTTAATGTGTAGTGGCACACTTGGCACTTATTTAGACAATGACAGAAATGTGAATATGGGACAAGGATTCACATACAAAATTGTACTAAAATTTGGTACTTCATGGTATTGAATTGTGTTATACATTTTACACTGGTGAAAATTATTTTGTAGTAATGTTGAACCTTGATATTCTGTAACACAAATGCATCTGTGTTTCACTTATCAGTATTAGCCTGGACTTGGGAATCATTGTATTCACTTTGGTTTTACAGCTTCTTATTGCTGGACTGCATGCTAATGTTAATTGAAGGTGGATCTTTTTATTCAGCTTAGTGTTCTAACTATGTTCTGGATCTATTGCAGTTCTTCAAATGTGATCTTCAGATAACAGTTTCATGGGTCTGAAGTGTTAATTGCATGCAGTCCCTTACATAAATTATGTGTATTTGTATCAGTGTTGTTTCTGTTGTAAACAGATTGCTTCACATTGTTTGTTTATCACCATAATTGCCAGCTGTGAGTTGGGAAAGTTTGTGTTAACCCCTGCCTACATACCAGTCTGTGTGTACCCAAAGCTGTATAGCACTTTGTGTCAACCTTTGGCTACATGGTAATTTGGAGCAGTCCTATATCAACATACATTCACAGTTACTGGTCTTCAAATGTTTTTGAGGTGTTGTTGCAAGAAATTAATTTTCTGGCTATTTCGTATTGATTTTAGCTTTAAATGCTTGTTTGACAACTTCATGGTCTTTGTAGCATGTTCTGTGTAATCGGGTAATTATGTGTTCCACTCGGTTGGTTTGATTTAAATGAGGACACTGTGTGGATCTTTTGTTAAAATGCAGAAAATTTACTTAAAAGTGTGCCATGTGTGAGTATTTTGGTATTTTGCAGAAGTTGCTGTCCTTCCTGTGTAAAAGAATCATGTTTTATGACTAAGTGGGGGAAAGATGCAAAGATAATTTTTCACCCATATCCATTTTTTGTATTTATGCATCATGATGCTAAATAAATGTGCCAATATCTTCTGTATATTCATTTTTGTTGTCAGATTATGTAACTTTGTTCAGGAAATTTTCCGCACCCATCTGCTGTGTTTTATGTTTCAATTTTTTTGTGAAATAATTACCAACGAACTGGAACAAATTCTAAATTAATTTCAGAATAGATATGTCACGTTAAGCATTCACCAGGAATAAAAGTGTTTCATTGTCAAAAGTTGTTTATGTTTTCTGAGTGTGAGATACATGTATGATGTGTCATCTCCAAGAAATTTGAACCATTAAAAATTCTAATTGAAAAAAGTAAGAAACCATTAGGTCAGTTTCATGTGATACAGTAATTTTTAATCCATAATTATTTTATTTAATCTGTTGGTTTGTTATATTTTTATTTATAGATGGATTCATGTTAAAGCTTACAAGTGGCCTGTGTTTCACTTCTTGGTTTTCAGACAGGAAACAAAATTGTAGCGAAGATGGCATGTTGTATGAAAGCTTGTGGGTTCTGTCTGATGAAGAGGGAAGTAAAAACATCCCAAATTATGAACAACTGAAATAAATTCAGCCAGCACTGCCTTTGTATTGCAGCTAGCATAATTTTCAAAATATCAGGGAAGGATGCTTTGTAACAAATCACTAAGATTGTCTTCTAAGCAACACTGTCAAAATTTGATAGAAGGATTTCTTTGATTCATAATACTCATACATGGAAATCAAATAGCATGAAGGGAAAGCAATGTGTGCACTGTGATGAAGTTCAGACGCTGTAAAGTTTTAAATAAAGCAGATCCGATTTATGAGAAATGGAAGTTTAATTTATATCACAAGTTATTATGTGTAAATTTTGAGCTGTGGAGGAAAGTTATGCAGTGGGGTACAGCAATATGTTGCGATACTTTCTGAGCAGTTGTTGCAGTACAGGTATGGAAGACTGCAGTCACAGCACTTTCTTAATAAAGGATCATTTGTGACATGGTTGACACTGGATTTGATACTTCACGTTGCATAATTTGTGTTTGGACTATTTCCTGTTTAGTTCTTTTGGTTAAAGAAACTTTACCATTGCCAGTTTGTAATAATAGACCAAATAATGGAATATGACTAATGAAAAATGTTCAGTTGAATGAAGCAACATGGTCAGCCTCTTGTTATTAATGGAACTAAGAGTTCCATACACATTTCTTCAGCGTATTTTGAGGAAAGTAATCCAAGTATCTTGTTTTGTAAGAACCGAGAAAGAAACTCTAGACGGGGGATAACAGTAATATGTCACCATTGCTTGGATGAAGTGGAATGAATGCTGAATACCCAGAAATTGGAAATTCCTGTAGGTTGCAGATTTTATTAGCTAAGAATTGTGATGAGCAGTATTTGATTATTGCCAATTACTTGATCATTTTTTTATTTTTTAAATTAACATTGAGCAAGTTTTATGTAATTGTGATTTATTTTAAGTGTGAAAAACAAATGTTTAAAAATTTTGTAGGTATACACAGACAACACATGAAAACTTTGAAATTTATATTTGATTCAAACTTCTGTATTATGCAACACCATGTATTTGCATCTCTTTGGATCAAAGATCATTCACATTATGTAAGGTGGAACGTAAATTAAATTTTGACTTCATGATGAAGGAATACCAGTAAATCAAACACAGATTTTAAGAAACTTGGAGTATGATTTCACTGGATTGGATGTTGATCTGTATAGTGAAACTGTTGCCCTGTTTTTATGTGCAAGAAGTGAATAGTTATTTGAGCTGTTTTAGTAGTCACAAGGGAGCAAGACTGGAAATGAGACATTATGACCTGTCAGTAGGTGAGGAAGCAGAGAAGTGACAGCAGTGTACCAGAAGACCACTTAATCTGACGTGTGAAGGTTATATGCCTTTTGTGGTAATGTGATTTCAAGCATTTGTATTTATAAGTATGTGCTTTGTGTGTTCCTTTATGGTATAATGTAGGGCTACCGTATGTCCTGCCCAACAGATTGCTTATTGACCATAAAAGAACATTGGTGGAAAACGGGTTATAAAAGTGAGGACATGTTAATAGGCAAATTTTTTTTGTGAAAGTAGCAGTGTTATTTTGAAGAAAATACACAAAATGAACACAAAAATTATTGAAATTTGCTTATGTTGTACACATAATCTTTGGCCGGTTTTGTAGTTGCCCTCATTCTTATGTACCATTCATCCTTGTTATACACTCATGCTGTTACTTTTTACTCACTGATTCGGTCACTGACAGGGAGGAAATGAGGAGAATCATTAATACTGCTGCAGTTTCACAAGACATTTTGAAGTCTGACTGCTGAATTCATGATTCCGTTGTTGGACTCAGAGAGTGATAATTCAGTCTTATAATTATGTATTTCTTTAAAAAAGTAGTAGAATTTTTTGTGTTGTAGCACCATTAAAATACCCAAAGGCTTTCTGCAATAACAAATAGTCATAACCCCAGGCATTTTTACAAACTGAAAAACCCATCCAAACAGAAATTTTTGGTTTGAAGGACAGGAAAGGTCTGGGGGAAAAGAGGACATGTGGTAGCCCTAGTATAATGTAACAAGAAAGAAAAATTTGCCACAGTTGGTGAATCTCTGTGGCTGCACATTATAAAATCATTTTCCTGCTGATTTTATATGTTGTGTATATTAAGAAAATCAGTGGCTAATAGGTATGTTTTTTTGTGCTGGAATTGACTGGCCCTGCCAGCTTCTATGTGGATTTGGTATCTCTATTGATTTTGAAGGAGCCTGTTTATACTTCAGATTGAGGCTTTATAATTCAATATTCTGTTTGTAGGTGGAACTCTAGTCTCAGCAGAAACAAAGTGGATTTACTGAGCTTGATGCACATTTGTTTAAAAACTGATGTAAATTCTTGTGGAAACCAGTAGCTGTATTGAAGTTTCCGTGGTTTGTTTGTATCTGTCACCTTGGACAAATATCAGGATAGTACATTGGCCTACTACAGTTGCCATCCCTGAAGACATCATGTATTTAATACTGATGTAGGGAAGCCCTGAAACATAACATGGCATGACAAAATAGATGCATAATAATCCATTTTTAAGGCACACTGGCAATGCTACAGTAATGTAATTGGAAGTTCTGTGGTCTGCGTTTGAAATAATAGGGACGGTCAGAAGTCATCTGCTATTCAGATTTACCTCCTGGGGATTTGATTCCTGCAGGACTCTTTCAGGTATTTGCTGCTGTTTGTCACCTAATTTGTAATAATTTTCACAGATGAACAATTGAGCGAACAATGATTATGCACACGTTTCACAGTGTGAAAATCATGAAGCCACTGGTGATTTTACAAGTTGTATTTTACTTTTCAGTTTAAAGAGAGATGTGAGTACACCTAGGAAATGTGCCTTGTTGGTTCCAATGGTAGTTATTCTCCGAAAGTACTTGTTGGTAATCAGAGGTTTACTCTTCTACAGATTGTAACTTATTGTATATGAAGGATTGTTTAATAAGGATGCAGAAACACTGATCACTGGTGACAAAAAAGTAAACTGGGAACCCGTAAGGGTGCCAAGTTGAAGTGAGTGGGGTGATTTAATTTTGGGGATGAAATATTTTGCTGATCAGCTCTAAGGTTGGGCTGACAGTACATATTATTTTTGGACAGTGTGTGGCTATAATGTATGATGATGTGAATGAAATTTTCAACTTCAGTTTCGACTGCATTAATAGAAATGCTTGAGAAGAATGTTACTTAAAAAAGAAAAAGCTGTCTAATGAGCCATGTCCTGTTATCATTTTTCCATGGGTATTAAAAGTGTCTTTATCACTTCATGGTGTGTTGTCAGACATTCACTGAACACTGTGGTGTTTTGGAATAGCTGTAAAGGGACACACTAAGAACTGGACAGCCATGATTTGACTCCTTGTGGGGGAATTTGGATTTTTCTGTATAAATGAGTGTGAGGGATGGCACAGCAGTCTAACCTTCATGTTATGAATGCAGTTCTTGGGGCTGTAGCTTATTAAAGAGAAAGTGACGTACAGCACCTGTTGTCATTGTGGACTATTCTCCCAGTGATAAAGATTTTCAAGTTTCATGCATTTTTATTGCACAGTTTTTGTAATTTTTGTATAACTGTGAACAAAAATCAAAACATTGTGAAAGAAATAGAATTGCATTGTGTACATTTCTTTGTAGGAGATTACTGAAACCAAAGTATATGATTTAACTAGACAGAATTTGTGTAGCTATATAGCAGCTGATTTTGCAGGTGCTAGGGAAGTAACTGTTGGTAAGTGTTGAAGATTGTGTGTCAAACATTAATTATATTTCATTATGAATAAATACTTAAGAATAACTGTAATGCTGAGAGAGCAGTACATTCTATAAAATAATATTATTAATCACGGTAATTGCCTTGTATAAATGTTGAATGCTGTTGATATTTGAGTGTGTAACAATTACATCTGTAAGTATGTAATTATTTTGGGAAGTTATCTCTGTTGCTTATGTAACAGTATGGCTTGGATACATTCTGCATTCCATTGTCTGGAATAAATATGATTCTTATTTTGGAAGTAGTATGTCATCATGGATTTTTTCTAAACAAAACATTTCAGAAACTGGGACTAGACAATCATGAAGTAGGTTAAACCAGATTTCCCTGTAACGTTCGGACTTCGTCATGGATCAGCAGAAACCAAATGTGGGATAGTTTCTTGTGTTTTTGACTCTTACACATATTTCATTCAGTTTCTAAAACCATAGCTTCATCCCAACTTAAACAGTGACTTTCATCATATACATACCTGGTGCCTGAAATGAACCAGTTTTGTAGTCCCAAAAATCCATGATGAATGATGACCAAAGTAATTGTCTAGGTAATTTTTAACACACAGCTGTCAGAAACATTCATAACTTGCCTAGGTGGTGGATGTTCTGATTGTGGCTGTTCTTGGGAAGGACAGGAGTATTTATTTGGAAACATTTGCCATTTAATTACGGATTTCAGAGAATAAGATTCAAGTCCTTTTCGGTCTTTCATGCAATTGAAGTGGACATTTTGGTATTGAGTTTAAATCTTTGCATTTGTTACATCTCTGAGGTCTTGTATGCTAGTGGATTGAATATAACCAAACCCATATCATGTCTGAACTGATACTTGTAAAACCAACAAGAATATTGATTATTAGGACACAGAAGTTTGAAAATGAATGGCAAGAAATTGGCCATGAAAATTAGTAGATTTTAATTTGTCTGATGTATTTGAAATTGAAATTTGTTCCTCATATACCACTGTGTGTGTGTGTGTGTGTGTGTGTGTGTGCGCGCGCGCGCGCGCGCATGCACACGTGCGTGTGCGTCTATTAAGAAATGTTTGAAGTACTGCAAGAAAGATCATACTTTTATAATTATTTAATCTGCGTCTTTTGAGTTCCAAACTGAATAGCTTTGTGACAGAATGGAACACATACCAAGTTGATACCAAAATTTAGTACACTAAAAATTGACTTAAATTGTAAATGTGAGAATATAAATGACAATTTAGTAACTGTAAATACACATTATTTTATTTTAATTGTATTCATATTGTGTTTTAATTTAGTTTTGTTACAATTTACAACCCGAGAATTATCATAAACTTCAGATTATGCTCAGTAGACTTTAAATGTTGATGGAAATGACACATTAGCTTGTCATGTATGTTACATTTGTGCATTTAGAAATAACTTGAAATGCCAGCTTGATGCAACAAGGTAATTTATTAATGTATTCTTAGCTTGACATGTTTTGGGTGCATACATCCATCATCAGGAGCATTGGATGTTGAGTTTCTGCATATGGTTTTCTGCACCAAGTTTTTGGATGGGTGGTGGTCTTGAGAGCCACTGTGTAGGTCGTGTTTTCAGTGCGGATGGTGCCGTGCATGGCACCATCCACATCGAAAACATGACTACACAGCGGCTCTCAAGACCACCACCACCACCCATCCAAAGACTCAGTGCAGAAAACCATATGCTGCAACTCAACATCCATTGCTCCAGATGATGGGCTATGTACCTGAAACATGTTGAGCTAAGAATACATTAATAAATTACCTAGTTGCATCAAGTTGGTATTTCAAGTTACTTCATGAGGAAGATACACGGTCAAACAACCCTCAAGTTGTGCATTTAGCTTTATTTCTTTCAGTGACTGATGAATTTAATTTACTTCTCAAATTCAATAATGGTAATGGAACTCCCTAATGTTATTTGACAGGAATAGAGTTATTTAAGGCTTTCTGAATAACAGGATATTAGCTGCTGCAGAGATATCAGAACAGTTTTAATATGGTGAGGAACATGATTATGTGCAGAGTAACAGTACAATTTAATTGGACAGAATATTAGCAGGGAGAGTGGTCACTATGCCGTGTTTTCTCTTGCTTCTGACATATCCAAGCTGAACCCATTTAATTTAAGATACAGGGCATTTTAATCGCAGTGAACATATGTAGGCACATTCTTATCTTGCTGATGGAATGACTGAAGTGAACCAGGAAACAAGGTGTTCAGTCCTTGAATTATGGATACACAGTGGGAAGGTTGATCTGAAACAAAATAGCTGTAACCATATTATAATTATGAATTTTGCTTACCAGTTATGATTTTGTTAGGCTTTATGCCTGATCACAAACATGAAAATATATAAATTATAAAAATTTGTAATGTTATAAAAGAACACCACTTGTACTAACCACAGTCAAAATCACTTAATTTTTACAAACCATATCAGAATTGTAATAGTAATATGAAAAATGGTACTCTGTCTAAATATTTCATCACTCCAATTACATCTTTTTGTAACCCTTCAGTATGAAATTCTTCTAGTACTTTTGGTGGAATTATGCCTCCAAAATAATTACATGTTCCCCTGATCACAGTAATGTTTTCCATGGTTATCCATTTAATACAGTAGAAGTTCTTTAATCTGGAGGAGAATAGTCTCAAGCCGCATGCAGGAGTGCATATTCATTGACTGTTGTGGTGTGTCCTAACCTTTTGCCTTCTGCTACATCAACTTCGTCAGCCATGAAGGCTCCTAATCCACTGTGGCCAGGTCCTGCACAGTCATTGCTGGAGGAACCTGAAGAGACTCCAGAGAAAATGGAAGGGGACCCAGATACCTCTGAACCAGCAGCTTAAGGAGATATCCAAGTGGAATACTCCTGTAATTAGTTGTGCAGCCCAAATGTAGAGGCAGTAGCAAAAAATTATCTGTAAGATCTTATGTCAGTACAGGTACTATCTGATACTTCAGAATATTTGATAGTCTGCCTCTGCTTGGTCTTGTGGTTGAGGGATTGAAAGATTTCATTTCATGGATCTTTAACAGTTAAGATATTTCCTTAAAATAAGTGTCCTCCTTTGGTTTTTGCTGATAAAGAGGTGACACAGTATTGGTTACAAACAGCATGTGGTTATTGTGATGACTGTGTTTGCACTGTGCTCAGTGAGTGCTATATTGACTGTACTCTCAAGATCTTAAATTTGAGTAATTTTTTGATGAAATTTTTATTTTTGTGGCTCATGTGCTCTAGTTTCTTGATAGATCTTTGAGTTCACAATAGTCCTAGGAAGTAGGCCCAACCAAATTACTGATATATCTGCACTTGCCGGTGTCATGTATCATCCTTGTTCCTCACGCTGTACATCAGCCATAAAGGAGTGCAGTACTTTCTGTGTTTGTTAGGAGTATTTTACCATAATTGTTTGTGCTCTAAGTTGGTGGTTAATTAGCACCATGAAGGGGTTACTAAGGAAATTTGGGGGGGGGGGGGGGGTACACTTTTTTTATGGAGAGTTAAGCGGTGAAATTTTGGTTGTGGTTATTTTTAACATATTAAAATTAAAAAAAAAAAT
>Ga0123354_10014062_pt1 | contig 12452 bp, 10 predicted proteins | sample TergutLab28metaG_2_FD_97872 | JGI IMG/M metagenome (GOLD analysis project Ga0123354, IMG submission 97872) | Labiotermes labralis P4 segment gut microbial communities from Petit-Saut dam, French Guiana - Lab288 P4 | ecosystem: Host-associated > Arthropoda: Insects > Digestive system > Gut ... | reverse complement strand
TGTGGTACAAACAGTATCAGATTGTGGTACAAACAGTATCAGATTGTGGTACAAACAGTATCAGATTGTGGTACAAACAGTATCAGATTGTGGTACAAACAGTATCAGATTGTGGTACAAACAAGTTTGCAGCTTTGGAGAACTGAAATGATGACGAGGATGTAAATAGGGCTTGGGAGAACATTAACCCTTTGATGCCTAATGTCAACTATAGTGGTCGTACCGCACCGCAACCTCTAAAGTTGCATTTTATATATTTATTCAACAAATATAGGTACTGAATATTTTAAACATGGTATATACTCTCCGTATTTTCTCTTCAAAATGCAGTTTGTTTCATAATTCTAATGTATTTGGTTCCTGTATTATTCACATTTTATAGACCGGATGTGCTAAAATTAAAAAAAATAATTCCGGCGCCAAAAGGTTAAACAGACTACCAAAACCTCAACCAAAGGGAGTCTAAGTCTATAAGAATTGAAGCAGCATAAACCATAGTTTGGTGAAGAGTGTTTAGGTTTTTTAGAGCAAAAGAAACAGGCTAAAATGTAGTGGATACATGACCCAAGCCAAAGCAATGTAGATTATCTGAACAATATAAGACGTGATGCTAGCAGACTTTCCAGGAACAAAAAGAAGGCATATCTGAAGACTATAAATTGAGGAACTTGAAACTAACAGTAAGATAAAAAATATTAGGGACTTGTATAGGGACATCAATGACTTTAAGAGGGGTTACCAACCCAGAACTAATGTAGTGAAGAATGACAAAGGTGTTTTGGTTGCAGACTCCCATAGTATTTTGGCTAGGTGGAGGAACTATTTCTCCCAGCTATTCAACGTGCATGGGGTTAAGGATGTTGGGCAGGCAGAAATACATACTAAACGTACATGGGTTTAATGGTGTTAGGCAGACAGAAATAACACGGCAGAAACACTAGTACCTGAGCGAAGAGCCCCTGAGTTTCAGTTGGCTACTGAAAAGCTAAAGGGGGCCGCTGTAACACAGTGGTTAAGGTGCCGTACTACAAATCGGTAGGTCGCTGGTTCGATTCCAGATGGCGTCATTGGGGTTTTTCATTGATATTACCCTTCCGATCGCACTATGGCCCTGGGATCGACTCAGCCTCTAACGGAAATTAGTGCCAGGAATATTTCCTGTGGGTAAAAAGCGGCCGGTATTTCACCTCTTTATAGGCTTCAAGAAAGCTTATGATTCTGTTAGGAGGTAGGTCCTCTATAATATTCTCATTCAGTTTGGTATCCCCATGAAACTGGTAAGGCTAATAAAAATGTGTCTGACTGAAACGTATAGCAGAGTACGGGTAGGCAAGAATTTGTCTGACATGTTTCCTATTATGAACGGTTTGAAACAAGGAGATGCTGGTCGCTATTGCTTTTTAACTTTGCTTTAGAGTGCGCCATTAGGAGGGTTCAGGTAATCCAGGATGGCTTGAAGTTTAATGGTACACACCAGCTTCTAGTTTATGCCGGTGATGTTAATATATTGGGAGGAAGCCTACATACTGTAGAGGAAAACGCAGAAGCTTTGATAGTGGCTAGTAAGGAGATTGGACTAGAAGTAAATGCTGATAAAACTAAGTACATGGTCACGTCTCGAGATCAGAATGCAGGACGTAGTCACAGTATGAATATTGATGATAGTTCCTTTGAAAGAGTGTAAGAGTTCAAATATTTGGGATCAAATTTAACAAATCAAAATTCTATTCAGGAAGAAACTAAGAGCGTATTGAATTCAGTGAATGCTTGCTACCATTCGGTGCAGAATCTTTTGTCTTCCAGTTTGCTATCCAAACATTTAAAGATTAAGATATACAGAACTATAATTTTGCCAGTTGTTTTATATGGATGTGAAAATTGGTCACTGACTTTGAGAGAGGTACGTAGGCTGAGGGTGTCTGAGAATAGGGTGTTGGGGAGAATATTTGGGCCTAAGTGTGATGAGGTAACAGAGGAGTGGAGGAAACTATATAATGAGAAACTTAATGATCTGTACTGCTCACCCAATATTGTGCGAGGGATGAAATCAAGAAGAATGAGATGGGCGCGGCATGTGGCGAATATGGGGGGGGGGAGAGGCGTGGTCTGGGTTTTGGTGGGGAAACCTGAGGGAAAGAGACCACTGGGGAGACCCAGGTGCAGATGGGAAGATAATATTAAGATGGATCTTCAGGGAGTGGGATGTGGGGGTATGGACTGGATCGAGCTAGCTCAGGATGGGGACAGGTGGCGGGCATTTGTGTATGCGGTAATGAACTTTCGGGTTCCATAAAATGCGAGGAATTTGTTGAATTGCTGCAAACCGGTTAGCTTCTCAAGAAGGACTGTGCTGCATGGAGTGAGTAAGTAAGTAAGTAAGTAAGGAAGTACGTGAGTAAGTAATTTGTGTAAAATGTGTGGGATTCAGCCTACGCAAAAAGATTTAACGAAACATTATAAATGCAGCCGGTGTACGTATGTTCACACTAAAACTGTCACATTTTGTGGATAGGACATGGTGCACTTGTAGTTCCTTGCCATAAGGTAATATGATTAAATTCCTGTCATTTATTTTTAAAAGTTCGTTTTCGTGGTACTTCTCAGACCCTCCAGGCGACGGAAATGACAGCAATCAATAAATCGGGAATCCGTTTTTGATGTCTAGGCCTGTCTATACCAATTGTGCTCATTTGGATGCAAATTTCCCTCACCACATAACCATTCAGACGCAAGTTTTTGTTATATTTCATGTGTACCTTGCTACAGGTGATACAGAAAATTGAATTACTTTTTTTTTTTAAGTGAGATTGCTGAACACAGGGATGTTACAAGAGTCTTAGCTGTGAATTGCAGAAATTAAATAACTCCTGAGCTGTGTATTTTGCTTTGTTAATCTAATGTGTTTGCGAAATTTTTCAGTTTTTATAATTGCAGAACTGCAATTATAAAATTACGCTACTTTCCCTAATGATCCACTCCCGTTGACTTTTCCAGTGATCCAACACTGCCCCGGTTCGCCACTTAATCGTTCAGTCCTCAAGTGTCGAATCATCACGTCAGGCCTGTCCCACAGTGCAGCGAACTTACCTTGACGACAGTTGCCACACTTTCCCCAGCACGCATTACATGTCAGTGTGTAGCAGTTCCTTTAGCAAACTGCGATAAGCCACGCCTCACCCATTGATAATACACACTGTTTATTGCAGTATGGCTTTTATCTTTGCAGCTACGATTTCACTACCCCTGTCAGCATATTAGTACTGCTGGAATTCATAACGGATTGTCATGGTGTCACATTAGAAATTCTCACGGCCCTCTGTTAGACTACGTCAATGGGTAGCCGTATCCGAACGTTTCGAAGCAACGTAGTGTTGTCTTCTACAAGAATCTAAATCATAGGTTTTCAACCCGTGTACCCCACCCCCTACTGATATTCCTCCTTCTCTAAGAATATCGTGAGGGATGGAGACGATAAGGAAGATGTACGCCAAAACAGTGTTACAGAAAACAACCTCTTTTATTGAAGTCTAACCACTTAATCAAGTTTTTCGTTAAGTCTACCGTCTTTACACAACATTACGTATTGTTGGCTAATGTTTAGTTAAACAAGCTACATGTTTCGGCCTTACTTGGCCAGCATCGGGCTTACAGGAGATTAGTATCAATTAAGGTGCAAACGTTCGCTGCACCTATGGGATCCCATTGGTTTACACTGTCTTTGCATCTGCTTAAAATTAGTTATTTGGATTAAGTGACAATCACACAAAACTTTTACAATGGTGTATATTTTTACCGGCAGATCGAAGCTTTATACTGTAGTTGTGGCTGCACTGGTTCCAGGTGTGTGGCAGTGCTGAGGCGATCGTTCGTGTATATGAGGGTTGGTGTGCACAGTTGGGTTATGCAATGTGTATTACGTAGTTTTTGTAATCTAATCAGATGGCGTTAGCGGCCTATATTGGTATATCATATTTGTTATTTTCCATCGTATGCACTATTTGGGTAAAATTACCCGTTCTGTGGATGCTGGCGGTAAAAACTCACAGTTTTATCGGCAGTAGGATACGGGTGCCGCTTGTTGGCGCTGAGTGGTGCGTGTATCGGATGTTGGGTCCCGGTACTTTACGTGCTGTGGTAATTGCCTCAGTGTATGTGTAAGGAATGGCTGTTTTTATTCCTACGACCCTCAGTTGTTACAGGTCCGTCTTTACTGTGCGTGTGACCGGGCTGTCCTTGTTCTATGCATGCCCGGTCACACGCACAAAAACTACGTAATACACAGTGCATAACCCAACTGTGCACACCAACTCTCATATACACGAACGATCGACTCAGCACTCCCACACACCTGGAACCAGTGCAGTCACAACTGCAGTATAAAAGCTTCGATCTGCCGGTAAAAATATACACCATTTTAAAAGTTTTGTGTAATTGTCACTTAATCCAAATAACTAATTTTAAGCAGACGCAAAGACAATGTAAACCAATGGGATCCCATAGGTACAGCGAACATTTGTACCTTAATTGATACTAATCTCCTGTAAGCTCCATGATGACCAAGTAAGGCCGAAACATGTAGCTTGCTTAACTAAACATTAGCCAACAATATATGTTGTGTAAAGACGGTAGACTTAATGAAAAACTTAGTATATATACAAAAAGGGATGGAAACAATTCAATTTAATCTAAGTACTTAATGCTCACCATTGCACCCACACATTCTGCTCACTGCATTAATAACTCCGAAGAAGTGGCGTGAATAACGCTTTCTTTGTATCTTTCTGTAATAACGCGTTGCCAGTTATTCAAAGTCAGGCCGGAGTCGCCTTACTGCAGATTTGGCAGCTGATTAGCAAAATGCACCGCTACACTACATCTGAACAACGTACGACGGTAAACGTGAAACCAAGACAGGAATAGGACAGTGAGCAGAATAGGACAGCCAGCGGAATAGGACAGTGAGCAGAATAAGACAGTGAGCAGAATAGGACAGTGAGCAGAATAGGACAGTGAGCAGAATAGGACAGTGGGCAGAATAGGAGAGTGAGCGGAATAGGACAGTGAGCAGAATAGGTCAGTCAGCAGGATAGCAGAGTGAGCAGAATAGGACAGTGAGCAGAATAGGAGAGTGGGCAGAATAGGACAGTGAGCAGAATAGGACAGTCAGCAGAATAAGACAGTGAGCAGAATAGGAGAGTGAACAGAATAGGACAGTCATCAGAAAAGATCAGTCAGCAGAATAGGAAAGTGGGCAGAATAGGGCAATGATCACAACAGGACAGTGAGCAGAATAGGACAGTGAGCAGAATAGGAGAGTGAGCAGAATAGTAGAGTGAGCAGAATAGGACAGTCAGCATAATAGGACAGTGAGCAAAATAGGAAATTAAACAGAATAGGAGAGTGAGCATAATAGGAGATTAAACAGAATAGGAGGGTGAGCAGAATAGGAGAGTGCGCAGAACAGGAGAGTGAGCAGAATAGGACAGTGAGCAGAATAGGACAGTGAGCAGAACAGGGGAGCGTGCAGAATGGGACAATGAGCAGAATAGGAGAGTGGGAAGAAAAGGACAGTGAGCAGAATAGGAGAGTGAGCAGAATAGCGGAGTGACCATAATAGGACAGTGAGCAGAATAGGATATTGAGCAGAATAGGAGCGTGAGTAGAATAGGACAGTGAGCAGAATAGGGCAGTTAGCAGAATAGGACAGTGAGCAGAATAGGACAGTGAGCACAATAGGACAGTGCGCAGAACAGGAGAGTGTGCAGAATAGGACAGTCAGCAGAATAGGTGAGTGAGAAGAATAGGACAGTGAGCAGAATAGGAGAGTGAGCAGAATAGGACAGTGAGCAGAATAGTACAGTGAGCATAATAGGAGAGTGAGCAGAATAGGAGTCATCAGAATAGGACAGTGAGCAGAATATGACAGTGAGCAGAATAGGACCGTCAGCAGAATAGGACATTGAGCAGAATAGGAGAGTGAGTAGACTAGGACAGTCAGCAGAATAGGACAGTGAGCAGAAAGGACAGTGAGCACAATAGGAGAGTGGGTAGAATAGGACACTCAGCAGAATAGGACAGTGAGCAGGATAAGAGAGTGAGCAGAATACGACAGTGAGCATAATAGGAGAGTGAGCAGAATACGACAGTGAGCAGAACAGGGGAGTGAGCAGAATACGACAGTGAGCAGAATAGGAGAGTGAGCAGAATAGGACAGTGAGCAGAATAGTACAGTGAGCATAATAGGAGAGTGAGCAGAATAGGAGTCATCAGAATAGGACAGTGAGCAGAATAGGACCGTCAGCAGAATAGGACAGTCAGCAGAATAGGACAGTGAGCAGAATAGGAGAGTGACCAGAATAGTAGAGTGAGCAGAATAGGACAGTCAGCATAATAGGACAGTGATCAGAATAGGATAGTGAGCAGGATAGGACAGTGAGCAGAATAGGAGAGTGAGCAGAATACGACAGTGAGCAGAATAGGACAGCGAGCATAATAGGAGATTAAACGGAATAGGAGAGTAAGCAGAATAGGACAGTGAGCAGAATAGAAGAGTGAGCAGAATAGGACAGTGAGCAGAATAGAAGAGTGCGCAGAACAGGAGAGGGTGCAGAATAGGACAGTCAGCAGAATAGGAGACTGCGAAGAATAGGACAGTGAGCAGAATAGGGGAGTGACCATAATAGTAGAGTGAGCAGAATAGGAGAGCGAGCAGAATAGGGCAGTGAGCAGAATAGGACAGTCAGCAGAATAGGACCTTCAGCAGAATAGGACAGTCAGCAGAATATGACAGTGAGCAGAATAGGACAGTCAGCAGAACAGAAATGTCAGCAGAATACCCTTGACTATCCAATTCAAACGCTGTAAAGCATTTATATGTGTTTTAAACATAACCGTTCCGTCTCAGGGAAGCCTGTTCAGGGAGTCGAACTTGGAACGGGCGGCTTCACCGGCGGACCGATTGGTTGTATTATGAGGTCTGCGGCCACGTTTTAAATCATGCATAGAAAGAGTGTGATTGAGTGGATAGGTCAATATTTTGGGATATGATATGATCCGTCATTGTAAGGAAAGAGATTATATGAACTGTTGTGTAGTGTTGATGGTTGCGAAGTAGAGCTGTTTGAATGGACAATTACATAAGCACTGTGAGTGGCGATCCAAAGGAATTAGTTATTTTAATTTAAATTCAATGTTTAAATAAAAAATCCAGGAACATTCGACGTCGGCCTGGAAGACGGCTGAGAGCGATAAGGTGACGTCAGATCCGTCGAGGAGGGAGACTGAAAATGAAGCAAAGGAGGAATGTGTAGAGGCGACAGTGGCGTCCATGATTAAGGGTAGAACATTAATTTTCCTGCAGGTAAACTGTAGGAGTATTTACAATAAGGTCTTAGTCTTCTGGAATTTAATTGACACATATAACCCTGATGTTGTAAGAGGCACGGAGTGATGGCTTAGTGAGGAAATTACCAGTGCGGAAGCTTTTGGGACTGATTACACAACTTTCAGAAGAGACAGACGCATTCGTGCTGTTGGAGTTTTTATTTGTGTAAAAAATTACATTACTTGCGGCGAACTATGGCTGGACGTGGTATGTGAGATGACAGCAGTAGAAGTAAATGCATGGGAAATTGTAGACATCTACAGAGCTCCAAACGAGGACATGCTAGTTAGAAAAACTGGCAGACTGGACCAGATATATGGGAAGAACTGCGAAGTGTAACATCATTGGAGGTGATCTCAACTTTCCTTATGCAGTTTGGAATAGTCACGTGGAAAAATCTGGTGGTAACCAAGTATTTTAAATAGACTGGTAATGAAAAACGGTTACACTCAGGTAGTAAATAGCCCAACGTGAGGGAACTCTTTGCTTGACTTTGACATTGTCTGGCCCGAAAGTGCGTTTACCTCTGGCAGTAATGTTCAGGGGATCAATGACCATTGCGGGGTGCTGTTGGAAGTAGAATGGGTGGTAAAATGTCGTGAGCGTCAAGTGGAAAGATTAGTTCAAGTGTACCATAAAACAAACGTCCCAGGTCTACAAAGTTTCCTCAGAGATAAATTCGCATCATGGGCAAGCAATGGTAGTTGCGTGGAGGAAATTTGGAAAATTTTTAGGAAATAATCTTCGAGAGTATCGGACGTTTTGTCCCACATGAAATTCTGAGAAAAACTCCTGTTCCTGACTACTGAAATAAGGAAGTGAAACGACTTAAGGCAGAGGTCAGGAGATTGCACAACAAGAGAAAATTAGGAGAGCGATATCAAATGGAACTGAAAAGGCTGTCTAGAGAATTGGTGGCCGCCAAAAAAGAACTGCACAGAAAACACTTCTGCGGTCAGTACTACGAAATGGAGGCAACTGTTGGTCTGAGTTCTACAAGTATGTGAAAAGGCGGAAAGGAAATAGGGAAACTATTCCTGCGGTCAGAGACCACAACGGAACCATCACTACGGACTCCACCGAAAAAGTTAACACCTTAAATTCCTATTATGCATCCGTCTTTTGGTGCGATCATAAAAATCCGAAAATACAATTAGCCAACTCGGATGAAACCTTTATTATTAACACTAGAGTTACTAGAAAAAGTCAGCAAACATCGGGAGAAACAAATTACTAAGGCCAGATGGATTTCCTGATGAAATTCTGAAATTGGGTGGGGAAGCCATGAATCCTCTTCTAGCTAGAATACTGGGAATGTCAATAAAAATGCTACTATCCCAAGTGATTGGAAAAAAATCATTGTGGTTCCTATTTACAAAGGGTGTGATCGATCGGCAGTCGCATACTATAGACCCATAAGCGTAAACTCTGTGGTCTCTAAGCAACTGGAACACGTTTTAGCAGGATATTTGAGGCAAGGCGGGGATAAGGATGATTGGTTATGCGAGGGACAGCATGGGTTTAGACCGAGGTACTTTTGTGAAAGTCAAGTCATCACAGTGTGCCAAGACATAGCGGACTTTTGTATGAGGAAGTCGGTATACATGCGATTATAATAGACTTTTCCAAGGCTTTCGATTTAGTTCCTCATGATCGGCTGCTTACGAAACTGGCGATCTCGGGCGTGGATACGAGGGTAGTAGTTTGGGTAAGGGAATTGCTTGTAGGTCGTACACAGAAGGTAACAGTTGGACGGCACCTATCCAAAGAAGTCAAAATAAACTCAGGTGTGCCGCAAGGAAGCGTTTTGAGACCACTGCTGTTTCTAGTATACGTAAGTGATATTTGGAGAAACGTGGACTCGAATATTAGAATTTTCGCTGACGAATTTATAATATATAAAAAAATCACAAATAAAAACGATATAGAAAATTTGCAGAAGGATCTGGACACCCTGGTGGAATGGGCGGTAGTAAATGGGGTGAAAATAAATCCCCGTAAAATAAGGCAATAAGATTTACGAGAGCTTGCGTTAAAAACACAATGGGCTACTCAAATAATTAATCTTACGAAGCGATTTAAACTGGGAGAACCAAGTAAATTACACAGTGCAAAAAGCCTGGAAGGCACTTCAGTTTGTAATGCGTGTTCTCAACAGTGGAAATAAGAATAAAAAAGTCTAGCGTTGGCTAAACGTTTGTATTCTTATTTCCACTGTCATTGGTACGTCCTATTCTTGATTATGGGTCTGCATGCTGGGATCCATGCAGAGAAGGACACGTAAATGCGTTAGACCGAGTACAGAAGAAAGCTGCTCAATTTACAAATCATACGAAGGATTCTGACTGGGAAATCTTGGCTCAGCATAGGACGATATTACGATTATGCGCACTTTTTAAAGCGTACACTGGGGAACGGGCTTGGAAAGCTATAGGCGACAGGTTGAGAGGGCCTTACTATTTGAGTATTGTAGATCATGTTCGGAAAATTGGGGACAGGAAGCAAAGGACGGATATCGGGAAGTATTCCTTTGTAAATAGAGCCATTAAAAACTGGAGCCAACTACATGGCGAAGCGTTAGGGACTTTCCTTTGTAAACCTAAAATTTTTAGAAAGGAGTTAGGAAAGCAATTATAAACGGGATGAAGCGAAAGGAATAGAAGTGTGGCGAAAATCCTCTAAAAGTGCGGTGAAGTGAAGTGAGGTGAAGTGTAGTGATGTGAGGCGAAGTGGAGCGATAGGAAATTTAAATGGGGTTAAGCCGAATGAGAGGGTAGTGAAGTGTAGTGGGGGTGAAGTTTAAATGAGAGGAAGTGAAGTGTCGACAAGTGTACTGAAGATGAGTGAAGATCTTAGGAACAGGGTTTCTCTCATTACTAGAAAACATACAGACCTATGAAGTTTCACTGTTCCTTTCATATTCCTTTGGTTCTAATGTGTATCTTTGTATATATGGTTCTATGTTTTGTATCCTTCTGTTTAATTTTGTATATTATGTATCCTTATTGTTATATTTATGTATTTCCCTCATCACATAATCTTTCACACACAAGTTGCTGTCATATTGCGTGTGGACCTTGCTACACATGATACAGGTATTTCAATGTCTTTTTTTTTCAAAGTGAGATTGCTCAACACAGGGATTTTACAGGAGTCTTAGCTGTGAATAGCGAAATTAAATAACTCCCGAACTGTGTGTTCTGCTTTGTTACGCTAATGTATCTGGGAAAATTTTCAGATTTTAAAATTGCAGAATAGTGTTCATAATATTCATTTACAACTATTAATGATCCACCCCAATTGCTTTTCATCGCCGATCCAACAGTGCCCCGGTTCGTCACATGAACAGTCAGTCCACTAGTGTCCAATCATCACGTCAGGCCTGCCCCACAGTACAGCAAGTTTACACTAATGACAGTGGCTACATCCTTCCCCAGCTCGCATTACGTGTCAGTATGTAGCAGTTCCTTCAGCAAACTGCGATAAGCCAGTCTCATCCACTGATAATACACACTGTTTATGGCAGTATTGCTTTTGTCTTTGCCGCAACGATTCATCTTTCTTTACCTGCATGTCAGGACTGCTGGAACTGGAAACGTTTTCTCACGGCGTCATGTTAGATGTTCACACGACCCACTGTTAGACTACGTTAATGGTCAGCCGTATCCCGACCTTTCGAAACGACATGGTGTCGTCTTCTACAAGAATCTAAATCATAGTTTTCCAACCCGCGGGCCGCCAGGTTGTAGAGTACTATGAGCCTCGCGTCCATGTTTTTAAACCATGTATAAAAGAGGGTGATTGAGGTGAATAGTCACTATTTCGGGAGATGACTGTATCAGTCGTTATTACGAAAGAGTTCGTATGAACAGGTGTCTAATTCTCAATACTTGCCTAGGGAGAGCTGTCTGGATTCACAAACTACGAAGCAGTGTGAGTGGCGATACAAAGAAATTAGTTGTTCTAATTTTAATTTTAATTTAATATTTAAGTAACAAATCTGTAACAGTTCATAATAAATGTTCGAAAAATCCCACCGTCAACCTCAGTGCACTTTGCAACTCGTGTGCGAAGATCGCGTGTTGTTCGCCTGAGTTGATCTTCACGTTACTTTGTGTTGGCAGCAGCATCCAAAATACGAGCCAGCAATTCGTCTCGTGTATCCGTCTTTCTTTTTGAAACTTTGCTCTACATCCAACCACACAAACAAAAATCTAACGGAGTTCGGTCTGGACATTCAATCAGCTCTGTCTTTGTAACCATGCAAACTTCGACACACTTTCATTTGGACCCTTTTTTTCTCAAAATGGCAAAATATCACGTCCCGAAATATCGATTTGTCATCGTAAAACACCTTGTATACTGTAAAGGTAGCATAGTAATTTAGATCTTTAAGTATACGAACTTCTGTTATGCATTCACTTACGGCCCGCGAACTAGCCCTAAATAACGGGCTTTGGCAAAAAAAAAAAAATTTGGAGTCCAGTGGTGTAAACGTTCTGAACCTCATAACTTGCGTATATAGCAGTACTGTGCGTTGTATTCCTTATTTCAAACAAAGAGGCAGGGACGTATTTAATCCCTACACTAAGAACCGTAACTAAAGCCTTCTGTTCTTGAACAACATAATGAACTTACACCATTTACCCCCACCCATCAAATAGAATAATAAATTCCTTAAATTTGTTTAAAATACGTGTTGAATTGTATGTAAATAATTACAGTTCGTGTGGCGACATTCGGCACTAATCATTACGTCACTGATAGCACGCTGACAGTCAATCGCTGCTTCAGTCCAGAATCTTCCTGATTCTGTCGTCAATTCAATTAGCAGCCCGCCGACATTCGATGTGACGTGCGAAACGATCATGTTGAGGTTAGCCGTAATGTACATAGGATATGAACAAATACTGGCGTTTAATTTTATATTTGACTTACTGTGTACAGGGACCGCCTCTGTGGTCTAGTGGTCAGAGTTTCTGGCTACAGATACAGAGGTCCCGGGTTCGATTCCCGGCGCTACCAGATTTTCTGAGTAGTAGTGGGTCTGGAACGGGGTCCACTCAGC
>Ga0123354_10014061_pt1 | contig 12452 bp, 8 predicted proteins | sample TergutLab28metaG_2_FD_97872 | JGI IMG/M metagenome (GOLD analysis project Ga0123354, IMG submission 97872) | Labiotermes labralis P4 segment gut microbial communities from Petit-Saut dam, French Guiana - Lab288 P4 | ecosystem: Host-associated > Arthropoda: Insects > Digestive system > Gut ... | reverse complement strand
GTCCTCATTCTCCGGCAATGATTGTAGGGTCCTCTGATAAATTTGAAATTTCTGCCTCATTATTCCAAATGCATTTTCCACCACTCTCCTGGATCGGGAAAGCATGTAATTGAAGATGCTTTTCCCATTGTCCCCTTTGCTCTGCAATCCTGGGTAAGGTTTCAATAAGTAAGTTATCAGAGGGAAGGCCTCGTCACCTATAATAACACGAGGGCCTAAGCATAATGTTGCGGGAAGCTGTTTATCTTCCGGAATGCCTAGATCGGTTTCTAAACATTTCCCAAGTTTTGAATGTGCAAAAATCCCTATTTCTTCCATACGATCCTTCTGATTTTCTGCTTCTGAAACGCTTGTGAACCCACTTACGCGTCTTTTTATCACTCAGAGCAGCGTTTTTCTCTTCTTCATCTAACATCAGTGCTGTTGCTGCTAACTGTCTTTTAGAAAACGAATGGGCCTGAATATTTGATGGAAATAATTGCGGGCCTCCTCTCACGAGCTGTTCTGGAAGGTGACTGAATACGACGGACAGTGTGAACACAGACCATTCTGACGGAACGAAGATGGAACGGTGACGGAACGGAAACGTGACGCATAGTGTGAATCGGCCCCAACGTTCGTAACTGCGCTCTTGGCCCACACAGTCTCTTTCTGTTTGCTATGACTCTTACTGTAAACCCGTAACCGGCTGGTGTTTGTTCGTACATGTAACACATTACATATACGACGTGCGTCACACCGAAAGCTAAAGAAAATTTTCGCACATCCATCCTGCACCTGACCTTAGAAAAGAGCGTAACTTTTGGGGCAATTGCCATACTTAATTTCGGGGACCCTAAATTAACCCTTCGAAGACTGACGACTGAAGTCCAAGGTGAAGGTGGTGGGGTGCGGTGACAGGTACTAGAGAAACATTCCCAGCCCATGCCCGCTCGTCCTTCTAGTGAACACAAACTGGGGGCAAGAGACAGAGTCGGGAAGTAAAGTAGGCAAGGTGATGGGAAGTGGACTGTTGGTAGTGTGCTGCAGAGCATTTGGGCTGAGATGTGAGTTTTGAAAATGCAGGGGCGCATTGTAACGAAATGTATTTCACCTAACTATACACGTATTTAACTCATACCGCGCAGTAAACACTGTGTGTCTCGCTTATAAAAGCCATTCAGTTAATGCTGTATAGGGAAATAATCTTTGTTTGTTCTCAGATCCACACTAAATACATTGTGTGGGCAGAACGTAGAACTGTTGAATGTTAAACTGCTGGTACATGTGGTGACCACTGGGCTTTGAAGTTTTCAGCCGTAACTTCTTTATTTTCTTTGGCTTCTTTTTCTTGAACCACTAATGTACACCAGTGATGCTGACAATCTGTACCATCACGCCACGCAGTGTCACGTTACTCATCATCACACACGACCCCCGCGGAACAGTCGGAGAGATACGGGCATGGAAAGTGGAACTGCACCAATCCGATGTGGCAGGGTAGGCGACGCCCTGTGTCGCACACAACATAGACTCTCTGGACAAGAACAGGTACAGCCTGTGTGCAAGAATGAAGGCATACAGGGCAGTACAAATAAAGATACATTCATTCTTAACCTCGACAACAGACGTCGGTGAGCAGTCAACTTGCCCTAGCCACGTTACCACTAACTGTATAGTGGACTGAGTGGGCCACACAACCGGTTTGTACTTTTTGGAGGAAAGCCTCTTGACCCTGCCGAGATTCGAACCCCGGACTGTCCAGCATGTAGCTTAATAACCATAGGCACTCCCCGACTTGGCCACGGTCACATTCTGTACGGTCCGGCGCGAGATGGACTGTGCCCACGGCGGGCCGCGTGTACTGTACCTACGGTCAGCCATCTCCGCATACACACGGCAGTCAAGCTGCAATGCGAACTCAACACACTGGAATCAGACCGGCCTCAGCAGAACCGCCCCGCCGCCCGTTATCGTCCAGCAGCATTCTTCCCTATCGTCTCACCGTTCTTTCATTCCCGCAGGGAAAAATTCGACGCGAATTTAAAATTTTTTTTCTTTTCGTTTACTTTTTTTAATTGCGTAATTTGAAGTAGCGTCAATTCGGGAGTGTGTACCGACTGAGCTATCCAGGCTCCATACTCATCCTACAACACTTGACATTTCGTAAGTTCTCGCTCGGATACATTCAACCTTTACCTCGCGCGTTCATTACGAACAGCTGGGGGGGATGTGATTGCTCGGTAAGAGACAGCTACAAGAACACAACACTACATTACTTTCCGATTATTTTTAACCGTAACAGAGTTTTGTCTATCAGCCACAGTCCCTCTGGTGCCTCGAAGCAAATCCACACAATGGTAGGCTCAGCTGTGACGTAAATCTGGTTCTAGTCAGCCAGGAGGTCGCCATCCTTGCGCTTTAAGTATGAATGATCACACAGAATCTTGCCGTTCGCATTCAGACAATGTAGTTACAGTGCCAAAAATAACGTCCATTCTGACTTTACATGTTTGTTTCGTGCCCACACAAGCACGTTATGGGCCCGCAGCATCGCCCGCGGTACTGCAGCCAACGACACGACCATATGCAGCACTGTTCACCCGCTAATGGCCTCTCTATCCCAGCTGACCTGAACGCCGAGTGTGTCCGAGCTGGTAAAAGCACAACCTGAGCTTTGCAAATCGTGATGGGAAGCAGAGCGACGCACATGCAAAATTACAAGCCAACACCGACTGCTACGTGGCGAAATTTCATATGAATCATGGCGCAAGGTGATTAACGACGGCAGGTTACGCACTTTATGGTAATGGACACTTTAAAAACACCGGATTCCACCTTCATTATATTTAAATATCCAGTCCGTACCGCGCAGTAAACACTATCTCGGTTACAAAAACCGGTCAGTTAATGTTGTATAGGGAAATAATTGATGTTTGTTCTGAGATCCACACAAAACACACAAATACACTGTGCGGACAGAATGTAGAATTGTTGAATGTTAAACTGTTGGTACATATATTGACCAGTGGGCTTTGAAGGGTTAATACACATTACACGTAAATTCAGTCCGTACCGCGCAGTAAACACTCCGTCTCTCGGTTATAAAAACCAGTCAGTTAATGTTGTATAGGGAAATAATCGCTGTTTGTTCTCATATCCACACAAAACACTTATATACACTGTGTGGGCGGAATGTAGAACTGTTGAATGTTAAACTGGCGGTACATATAGTGACCACTGGGCTTTGAAGGGTTAAACGAAGAATTTAAACCTGTAATGCGCAAATTCCACATTGTTGTTTTCACCGTGCACCGTTATCAAGTTATCTAAAAATCATTTTATTTCTTATTCAGTTTTAAAATCACTACATAGTGCGTACCGTTGTAACAATTTTTAGATGAATAATTGCAAGTCGCAAGTTCCCATAATCGCTCTTTGCGCTTCGGTACCCTCAGTGCTCGTGTGTTTCTGTGCTACCACGACACACCGTTACTCATGCGGCAGTGGCGCTAGTCACTCACCCACCTCACAAATTCGCGCCCACCTCGCTGTCATTCCAGACTGTCAGGCACTCAAACTACAGTTGGGTGTAGTCTTGAACGGCGCAACAAACTCACTGTAATTCATCTTGCAATTGAAATACACGGAAAGACGGACGAATATCTATAATATAGGGTAATTACTTTAACAACTATCGGTGGTCACATCCTGTCGGTTCGTTCCTTATATTAACGTTACCAACTCGACAGAGGCTCACACTCGCAGCAGAGTAGCATCAGGCAATGAAAAATTATAGTTGTCGCATAAAATAAGGAAACTGCATATTGGTTATTTTTATAAACATTGTGCAAATATGTCAAAACCGAACTCGGCAGACGTAAGGAAGCTGACAGATAAACACGGGCACTTCCCGTAACTGTCTATTAGAACGGCCATTTCGCGAACCTTTTTATGCAGCCCCATCCGACAAGGGAAAGACTTAACAGGTTTAACATTCAGCAATTCTACGTTCTGCCCACACAGTGTATTAATGTTCTATGTGGATCTCAGAATAAACAGTGATTATTTCCCTATACAGCATTAACTGACTGGTTTTTTGTAACGGAGGCGGAGTGTGTACGTTGCCTACCAAAAGGACAAACGGGCGAAGCCTGGGAACCTTTCAGAAAGCAGTGCTCTTTCGGAAATGAGGGAGCACTGGATAGAGAGTACTGGCACTTGACACCTTGCGGTTTCTTTGTTCGGTGCAATGTGTAGAGGACGGAGCTGCAACAGCAAACCGTTTGTCAGGCTGTTTCTCCTCAGAATGTCTTGCTCCTGTGTTATTATTATTATTATTATTATTATTATTCGGGTGTCCCACCATACACACATCCAAGGGCTGTGACATATAATACAGTACTTTCTACACAGTATAGCAAGCAGGTACTTCCGCGCTTTGAATCCCAGTAGGGGAACACTACTTCCTCTTCTCCAGACGCCCCCGAAACCGGCTGTGGGGCCCACCCGGCCTCCTATTCATAGGACACTGGGGAGGCCTTGGCGTAGAGCTGACCACTGACATGCATCTTCTGCCAGATTTAAGAATGAGTGGAGTTATATACATCTTTTCCCCCTAATGCTTTCAAAGCGCAGACAGGGACAAGTTTCCCCCCCCCCCTTTTTTTTTTTACCGTACTGCACATCCATTCCAGCTCACGATATGCACTCAGTTATGTTCCTGTCGGTCTCCTTTCACAATAATGCTTCATTTTCTTCCGCGACCCTCTGTGCTGTTTTTCGAACCTTATCAGTTCTGTAGTCCTAGTACAACTGATTTCTTACATTTAGGCCTATATTTAATCATTTACAGTTCGGAAGTTTTCCTCATATGCTTAAATGCAACACTTTTGCATGTAGTTTCAAAATACTCCTCAATATGTACCTGGCTTGTTTACCAACGCTCTCCAATCTGCCAATTTATACCGACAAATACCAGAATTATCTGAGACTAATGACTCTGACATTGTGTAGAAAGAAGCGGTAGAACACAGAAACAACGCAAACACCTGCCTTGAAACACGGCCCGTAGTTTGACGTCTCAAATCGCAAAGTCAGTTCGCACACGTACTGTACACACTGCGTGCGACGGCCTCAGGTTAACGAAGAGCCCGCGGGTTTGTGGCACGAACGAGCGAGTGTTCTGTGACGTAAGGCACGGGCATTCCTTAGGCGTTCAGAAAGTCACACTGTTTCCTGGTACACGTGCACATTTAATTGTATGTATGTCCACAAAGAAATGTAGAGCCTTCCACAAAATCTCACCCTAATGCAACAATGCTGCAAGAAGGGAAGGAAGTTCATTCAAACCCTTAAGTACAGTACGGCTGTCGTTGAACCGAACTTCACGACACTCACCATCACTCAACAATTTTTGAACACAAATCTTCAACCGAATTTCATGAGAACCAGACAAACAGTTTAGCAGCCGATACTCCTGGTCACACAGACGGACGGACATGGTCTCGACAAAGACCTTCTCTTTTCTACTTCGTAAAGAACGGCTGCCATAGGTTAGAAATTGCCACTGGCTTAATTTGCTCTGACACCTCTCCCCGCTTACCGACACGGCAGTAACACATGTCCACCTCACAGCAAGGAACACGTCGACAAACGTGCGTAAAAAAAAAACCGAAAAGGAAGACAGCCAACGTCAAAACTAAGGTACAAATAGCAGCAGTAAAGGTTACGGAATGCCGGCGGAGCGCAACATAAGTTATCACGGAACTGGTAAGGTGGATAACTAAGGCAACCACAGTACCACTGGACAAATGGTAACCACAAGAACGAATATTCCTAGCACTAACAAAAAAGAAACCACATTAAGCACAAGCGCACTGTTAACGGTGGTAGCCGAAATAGTCACGATGTAAACAGGCACGCGTATACAGCGTGTGTTATTTTAGAAGGATTTTAAATCAGAATTTGGACATCCCGAGAGATTTTTGGAAAATATCCAACACAGAATTTGTCAAAGACCGTCCGCGGGAAGTCGGAATTTTTTCCATGTGGACGGAGGGACGGACAACACGAAGCTAACAGTCGCCTTTCGGAACTGGCTTGCAAACGCGCATAAATTTATATCTTAAAGAAACTGGCTGGGAGGGTATGGATTGGATCAAGTTGGCTCAGAACAGCGACCAGGAGCGAAACTGTGTTGAAACAGTAAAGAACCGTGACGTTCAATGAGCGTCGGGGGCTTGTTGGCTAGCTACGGCAGTATCAGCTGCAGAGAATGAAGATGAAGGCGTTACAGATGGCAGATACCCAGTCAGGGAAGCAACTCAACCCACCAACCAGTATATCTAGCTGAAAATCGCCACGGCCGATCAGTCCTCTATCGCACTGTAAAGGTTTCGGGCCACTTTGCACCAGCTTCCCAAATTCGCGTAACAACAGACTCTAATTACGCCTACCGGAAAATACGCAAACTGACCACTGACCGTGACGGAATTCCAACCCTGAGCCTTCGATTGCCAGTACCGACGTTCTCACCATTTCGCACCGTACAGCATCTACAGAGTGTTACAGAGCACGGGAGCTGTCACGGACGTGCCGACGGATGCAGGCTTTCTGTGCGATGAAACTTCCATGCTAGGAGACATGATTAAAGGGACGCTATGTAAATCGGTACTGTACGCTTTTGAAGAAAAACAGAGTAGATTGCGGGAAGTAGAGGGTTTTTTTTTGGGGGGGGGGGGGGGGAAGGCGGACAGTCTCTCAGTTAACCTTGACAGTCCCAGCGTTTCACGTAAGCTCCACCATCTCACTTGCGATTTCGGTTTTAAACGAATTGTAATAATGGATGGCAGCGATTCGCAGTCATAATGTCACAGAACAGCCTGTGTTCGTCGTACAAACATCACTACTGACAAAGACCCGGTGGCAAGACTCACTAACGAGCTTCCATAATGGTGCTACGGCACTAGCATCAAATTACAGTTAATTACACTGTCAATTTTTGTCGCAACACTTCGAATAATAAATTAGCAGTAGTTGTGGCCCCTTAAAATTACTTTTTACTAGTAACGGATGTCATGCAGCCGCTCCCGAAGCAACAGGGCAGTGTGCGGTATAGCTGACATTACTCAGCAGCATACTTGCCAGGTTACAGCGCGCTCAGCGCGACTGGAATGCGGCTCGCTTGCTCTGACCTATGTATTGCACTGTCGCACCAGCGTGGATAGAGCGACGTCCTCAGACTTCACCGAACATTACACTTTTAAAGAAAGGAAGGAGAGGGAGATGGGCGGAGCACGTAACACGCATAGGAAGGAAAAAAAATCCTTTAACCTGACGGGGTGACAGTGTTGCACGTGGAAGAATATTACTAAAGTGGACGGTACGGACACGAGGCGTGGAATGAATTTAGCTGGCTGAGAACAGAGTCTAGTGGCGGGCTAACGTTGTAGCAATTAAAGTGACATTTTCAAAAGCTGAGCATAGACTGCGCCATAGAGTTACGTAATCATTAGATGTAGTGCCTGAAAGTAACCTCAATTGCATATACGATCCAGTCCGTACCGCGCAGTAAACGCTCTGTATCTCTGTTATAAAAACCAGGCAGTTAATGCTGTACAGGGAAATTATCGCTGTTTGTTCTCAGAACCACACAAAACATAAATACACTCTGTGGGTAGAACGTAGAAGTGCAGAATGTTAAACCTGGTGGTAACCGCTGCAGTATGGGCTAGAGACCACCCCGAGCAGGGTCACTACGTTTCTGCCCTGTGTCTCACACACGTGCACAGTACACAACCTTCCCGTGCCTTCTGTCACTAAAGAACCGAGCGAAGTCGCGGCGGTGAGAGTGGAGCCTGTTGCTCTCCGTAATCTGGCAGACTGCCGCCAGCATTTCGGTAGAAGCAATAGACAGGGGCAGCGCTTTACAAACCAACTACCGGACTACACGGCGTCGTATCCCATAAGACCAATCTTAATTGCACAAGATGTCCCTGTGCAGGCCACGACGGCATAAGAGGTTGTGGACTTCGCAGCCGCTCCGCACTGGATGGAAAGGAATGCTAGGCGTCACGTGGCAAACGCTGTACCCCGAGCAGTGAGCAATCCCGGCTACGGTCACATCACTCGTGACAACTACCTCTAAACTTTACTTAGCAGTTGAAATCGTGCCATCGTTTTCGGAGTTAGTTACGAATTTCTCCGTAATTAGTTGCAGCGACGGCTGTTTTGCTTCTTGACGACAGCAATGCAGTGGCAAACACAGTTCACACAAACTGCTTATACAGACACATTACTTTATCTGACCGATATTTTCTGCCAGTTTCCGCTGCTATTCCAACGCTACAATCGTGCTAATAGGAAGTTACTAACGCTACTTGTCGGATAAATAATGTCCTTGTATTTTTAGCATATAAATTTCAATATCTATTTCGCAAATTAAATAATTTGGTCCAATGCAAACGTTTTGGATACTTGACACTTGAAGATTGAACCTCTAGGTTTTCTCGAAACGTCGGTAAAGAATTACCATTATTCGACCCGTAATAGCCCAGAAGAGTAGTTATCATCTACTTCGCGGCGGAAACCTGAAATCGCGTAACACCAAGTAATTAACCATCACTTAGAAGTCTTGTAAATCACCCATAACCTACAGAAATTCAGCTCGAAAGCATGGTAAAGACTCTCTGTCTTGGTTGTAAAAACCAGTCAGTTAATGCTGTATAGGGAAATAATCGCTGTTTGTTCTCAGATCCACAGAAAACACATAAATGCACTGTGTGGGCAGAACGTATAATTGTTGAGTTTTGAACTGGTGGTACATAGTGACCGCTGGGATTTGAATGTTTAATATACATTACACACAAATTCAGCTCGTACGAGCAGTAAATACTCTATATCGCGGTTATAAAAACCAGTTAGTTAATGCTGTATAGGGAAATAATTGCTCTTTGTCCAGAGATACAAAAAAAACACACATATGCACTGTGTGGGCACAATACAGGCGAGATGTGCAGTTGATACTGTGCCTTCATGGGATACGCACCAAACCTGTGACACACATCGCAGTGTGGAGAAACGCGCATTCTTCACCGTTCAAAGCCCAGTGGTCAGCATATGTACCACCAGTTTAACATTCAACAATTCTACGTACTGCCCACACAGTTTATTTATGTGTTATGTGTGGATCTCAGAACAAACAGCGATTATTTCCCTATACAACAATAACCGAGACGGCGTGTGTTTACTGCGCGGTACGGACTGAATCTTTACATGTAGTTGAAGTTAATGTGAGGCTTTAATATTAGCTAAAGCGTTCAGTCGTCGGCCTCTCATCGCAGAGGCCCGGGCTCAGTACCACACCAGTCCATGAGAGATTTGTGGTAGGGAAAGTGGCACTGGGACAGGTTTATTTCCGGGTACTTCGGTTTTCCCCCCATCAATAGAATTCCAACAGTGCTCCATTACATCTTCGTCTGGATGCTACTGCCTGGGTTCTTGCGGCAAAGCAGTGTTCTTTCGGAAATCTGGGAGCGTTGGATAGAAACGTACCTTCCCTTCACCCTAAAAGGGCTCTTCCCCTATCAGGTGAAAGAGCTGCCAGCTTATCAGTCGCAAACATGAGCATTCCCGGTTCAGGCTACAAATACAACACCAACACACATCACGCATGAGTCGTTATCAGTAGGATGCAGGAGCGGAATATTTGATATATGATGTAGAGTTAAGCCGGGCACACCTCTTGTATGGCACATCGCACTCATTTCACGTATGAAGGACAGCTTCTTATCAAAGACTACGACCGATATGATTACCAGACTAACTTGTCCGCTCCTTTGTTTGCCAGTAATGCTTACCCTACACGTATTTACGAAGAAAATACACACAGAAGCATAAGCAGTCTTCCAGTAGTGTCCGCTCGCTATTTGTTTGATTATCAATAAATTTTAATGCAACCCCCCCACTACCGAACTTAATGAAAATCTGTTCTTCGGCTCCTGAGATGTTACAAACAGCCAGAAGCCACAACTGCCGCCTCCTTCCAACTTCATTTCGAAGCGGTCTTCCTAGTTACGACGCCGTGTAGTTTAACGTTTCCAAGAAACATGCTGACTCGACCTCCAAGGCACAAGTGTATAATGGCGGCAGCTTTTTATCCGACACGTTTGTAATCACGTACCAGACTACGCGTTGTCATGAAGTATTAACTGTCGCTGGAACCTCGAACTCAGTCCAGTAACAGTGTACAGTGCCAGTACTTTCCAGACCCGCCACCAATTTCCCACATCCCAAGGCACAGACCAGTCCGTGCAGAGGCTACGCTGTGGGCTCGGAAGATTTCCAGCAGAGGGAACGTTGTTCTGCTGATTAACCTGACGTCTCCATGCGTCTCTACAGCACCCACCTGCTGTCTGTAGACAGTCCAAACAGCACCTGCTTCACCTCCTTCCTGCCTTCCGCCCCCCTATTCGTCATTTCCAACAGAAGCGAGCCACACACAATAGATTTCCAAGCCGTTCCTGAAATTTCTACTATCTAATCACCCTTTCCTCTCTCCAGTCACTTAATGACGTAATCGTGCCTGCTACGCCGTTCAACAGGTACAGCAGGACGGAGAGTCCAACAAGTCACTCGGAAGGCCATTGCATACACAAACTTTACACTATATCACGTTCTGCTCAAAACATTCATTTTCGAATTTTCAGCTGCAGAAGGTGAAGTTATCGCTGTGTTCAGTGAACCCTCTAAGTACTGCTTACCAGGTGTACGCGAGAAACTGTGGGACAAATACAAATTGTGAAATAGTGCAAAAAGTTTCAAATATCCTTCTTGCAATGTACGGTTTGATGTGTGTGTGTGTGTGTGTGTGTGTGTGTGTGTTCCACAATGAAGAAAAGTTGAAAATGGCAGTTCGTAAATGGTTGAAAATGCAGGAATTCCATTTCTAACGCGACGAAATCTTTAAATTTATGCAAAGACGTAACGAATGTAACACTGTGCTCGGGAATTTTGTTGCATATTGACACTCCAGTGCAATAAATGAGCTGCAGTTAACACTGAAATGACTCATCGAACACCCTTTATACGTCACGAACAAAGAATCCAGAAAAGCTGCAACTCCCACTTCCCCGGCATTCCCCAGAGCGACGCCAACTCTCACGTCTGTGTTGGACACGTCAAACGATAAATGCAAAACCTGATACCCTCACACTGGTCTGCTTACGACGGACAGTGTCGTAAAAAAGACCACGCGCATCGCTGGCCCGACGGATTTGAGGTCTTCAGAGCCACGTATTTTACTGGGATTCCTGTCTTATGGTATTGGACGCTCTGTGTTGAATGAATGGTTCCCGACATCTGAAAACAAACAAAAAAAAACCGTAGTGCCTTCATCTTCAAGGGTGCAGATACCAAGGAACACGCCCTGGCCCTCAGCGATTATGGCTCTACGGTTTTTCGAGAAGTCGGTAATAATTCACCCCATGATGCCGTGTCACATACCAGAAGACATTAGTCTTCAGAATAAATCTTGCCGTATTTGATAAGTGTTCGGGCATAACATCAAAGTTTCCTGTGCATCTTCCACAAAGTCGGTTTAGCCACACAATTACAACGTACCCAACAAACGGTGTCTCCTATCCTCTCCTCTCCACTTTACACACACGCTACCGTCTCACCTTAACCAGTAGCTCTCCTTACGTTGCTGAACTCCGCAATTTCGGTGCGCCCAGCGATGATCCCACTGCTCTTCTCTCTGTTCGTGTAAACATAACTACACCGTGACCTCCGTTTGCAGGTCTCGGAGCACAGGAATGCTGTAATGTCCCTGACCAGTGGGTCCTGGGCCCTGTTCTCCCGGCGACAGAGACCTTACGAGTGGTAATTTGCTGCCCTAAAGATGGAAGGCTGACGTTTGAAGGGTGGGTGGTTGTTAAAGTCAGCCCACGGCACTCTCCTAATACTAATGGTTTTAATAATCACTTCGTCGTACAGTGCAGTAATCCAGTTTTGGAAAGGAGTGCAGCAGAACCGTTGAAAGCTACGCGGCCCTTCGCTACTGCCAGCTGTTCGGCCTGTCGAAAAAATACCCCCGTCTCTCAGTCACACTAAATTCTGCTACAGTATCGCACCCCACCCCACCACACTGTCCTGTCCTGTCGTCTTCTCCCCGAACACCACACAAAGAACTCAAAGGTTACAAAAATCCTCCTTTCGCATGTTAAGAGTAGACTAAACATACATAGAGGAATGTCTGCATATACGTCTGCCAGTCAGGCCGTCCTGGGAATGCGGCATGTGGCCAGAGACCCGCCAGAAAGCCCCTAGATTACAATGTCATGTCCACATGTATACCGCCAGTTTAACATTCAGAAATCGTGCGTTCCGCCCACACACTGTATGTTTTGTGTGGATCTGAGAACAAACAGCGATTATTTCCCTTACACCGTTAACTGGCAGTTTTTATAACC
>Ga0123354_10014060_pt1 | contig 12452 bp, 8 predicted proteins | sample TergutLab28metaG_2_FD_97872 | JGI IMG/M metagenome (GOLD analysis project Ga0123354, IMG submission 97872) | Labiotermes labralis P4 segment gut microbial communities from Petit-Saut dam, French Guiana - Lab288 P4 | ecosystem: Host-associated > Arthropoda: Insects > Digestive system > Gut ... | reverse complement strand
CACACACACACCACACACACACACACACACACCACACACACACACACACCACACACACCACACACACACAACACACACACACACACACACCACACACCACACACACACACCACACACACACCACACACACACACACACATAAAGTGCCTTGCAAAAAAAAAAGATCAGTGCTAAACTAAAAATTCCAAGCGACTATACAAAAAATTGTATATGTCTACATTCTGCACAAATGACAATAATATACACAAAACAGGACATAGACAGGATACGCACGATTCAAGCTCCAAAATGTACAGATCGCAACAGAGTTTCATCTAGCGACAATCTACGAAAAAATGAAAGCACACTTCTAGTCAATAGATTTAATAACAATCTTCACACACCAAGGAAAAGGAGCTCCACGAAAATAAAAAGGTTTTATTCCAAAAATAAATTTGAGAAATCAGTGCATCTGGTTGGTTTCATTATAAGAATATATCTCGATGTATGGTCACCTGAAATTCAAATACGAAAATGCAACTTTCCACTAACGGAGTGAAGTGAAACATACATTACATCAAAAGAAACAACTTCTAAAAAACTACACCAAAAAGGACTCCGATCATAATGGAATATTTTGTATTTCATGTGTATATATATATATATATATATATAAAATACAATTTTATGCAACAAAGGTTTTTTTAGACTGAAAACTTATATATATATTTTATAAATTATTGAAAACACAACGGGATGCCTCACCTGAAAAAATTTCTAGATCACACACAACGACGCCCCACAGTCGGTGAGACTCCTCTGGAAGAGTGCTCAGCTCGTCGAAGAGACCTCTACCTGAAAACATCAACACTCACGAGAGACAGACATCCTATGCCCCCAGCGGAATTCGAACCCACAATCTCAGTAGGCGATCGGCCACAGACCTACGGCTTAGACCGCGCGGCCACTGGGAACTGCTATGATTTTACATTATTGAAATTGACGATTGTTGTTTAAATAAAGGCAAATGTAGCTCAATTACATTAATATACAAACCGAACCTGTACGCACAAAATTGATATGAAGTGAAATTATTTCTTTGTTTAATTCCGAAATGTTTACGTGATAAAATAAATATAACAAATGAGTTGTGGTTGCAAGTCTGGGAGTAACGAGTTTGCTTACATATTAGTTTAATTAGCCGTGTGTGCACAGTGTTTGAAGGCTCTTTCCATGAGTGATCAAAGGGAACACATTTTTAAAACGCGGAAATTTACGGAAGCGAATTAAATTTAAAATGCTTGTATGTATTTTGTAATATTGTCATTGCGATTTTGTGTAATAGTCCTCGGAAGCGGCGCGAACCTGGAGACAGTTTTGTTTGCTTATCATTTCTGAAAGAAATTCAATAGCGAACGGTGTATTCACCCAGTCTACACATACGCACACTCATACACACGCAAGGACATTCGCTAGATATGCTTTTGAAAGCGCAGTGTAGAACACACCGTACAATAATTGCACAGTTCCCATATCCAACAGCACGCTCCTGATAAAGATGAAAACATACAGACACAGACAGACAGACAGACAGACAGACATGTCTTTGGGCCTTCCTTACTTACTTACTTACTTACTTACTCACTCCATGAAGCAGAGTCCTTGATAAGCTAACTGGTTTTCAGCTAGTCAAGAAATTCCCCGCATTTTATGGAATCCGAAGGTTCATTACCGCATTCACAAGTGCCCGCCACCTGTCCCTATCCTGAGCCAGCTCGATCCAGTCCATAGCCCCACATCCCTCTTCTAGAAGATCTATCTTAATATTATCTTCTCATCTATGCCTGGTTCTCCCAAGTGGTCTCTTTCCTTCACGTTTCTTCACCACAACCCTGTATACAGCTCTCATCTCCACAGTACCCGTAACATGCCCCGCTTTGGGCCTTCCTAGTGCTGTTATTTCCAAGTGTGTGTTATTTTACATTCGCTGAGAAATGCCCTTCATAGTGGATCATGAAATAATGCCACGATTTATATTCCAGTTTCCTGTTTATAAACATGCGTATTTGCTTAATTAACGTACAAAATTACACAATGGCAAAGTGTTTCATTTGCTGCAGAAAAAATGTTAATCGAGCACAAGTATATGTAATGTAGAATGCGTCTCTCCTTAATTCGACTTTCTTCTATTTCCCTCCTTCTTTTGTTTTTTCTTTTCTTCGGCTGTTTCTTTCTTGATTATTTTTTCTTCTTCTTTTCTTTTTTGTTTCTGTCCAGCTTTTCTATCTTCCTTGACATTTAACAGGAGCATGGTAGAGCTGTAATGAATGACGCAGTCAACCTTCAGGTTCCATCACGGTAAGGAATATCTTTAGTTTCTGTGCGATTTTGCGGTTCTGAGAGAAAATCCTTCGCTATGGAGCCGATTATTGTCTCGTTTCCTAAATATCTAAGACGTCGTAGTTGCAATTGCTCCCTCCTTATCGACCTATGGATAAGGATTTGAACTTTTTTGAAGTTAAGGTAAAATAATGCAAAACATAAACCGCCATTTTATGGTGGGTAGAGTGCCAAGGCTAAGGACCAGAAGATGGAGGACGTATGGCTCGATTCCCGGCGCGAAAATGTAAATGTTCTCCTCCAGGACATCTAGAGGGGCTCAGAATCTAACCCAGTTTCCAGTTCAATGAGTAACGAGGGCTATTCCCCAGGGGGTAAAGCGGCCAGAACTTTAAAGTTGATTAAAAAACTTCATTCAGATCCGAGGCTAAGAATGACTGAAGATGTGTTTCCATTTTCGCATTTGCGTTCATGATGTGAACAAGGATATCTTTATCTTTTGTAATCGAAAGCAGTCTTATAACGTTCTTGCGTTCAGCTGTTTTGTGTTTTCGAGGATTGGAGGAAACAAACAGTAAAGTTTATCGTCTTTCCCACTCAAGTAGCAGCAAGAGGAAAGAGAAAAGAAGCGGAAGTTGTGTCAAAGTTGACTTGCCGTGGTTACTACGTGGCCTCTTGGTTCGTTTGTCGTGACTAGAAACTGATGTCTTTGAAGACGTGAAAAGAAACATTTATTTTGTTGTAAGTTACGATATCCTGTAGACAAAACAATGCACTGTCCATGTGTCTGAATGACACACGTTTACTGAGGTTGTGGTCTTCTGGGGTGTGACATCGCGTAGTCACAGTTGTGCCAGCTTTCAGGGCGAAACTTTGCTCTCATCGTTAGGGCCCCTGAATATGGGGAAAGTAGGATCCGCTGAAATGTTGGTACACGTGTACATGTCTACATGGCGTCACATTCGAAAAAACTGTATTCCGTATATTCGTTAACAGTGGGAGTATCAAATTTCACAGATGTTAGTCTTACTCTCAGAATCATCCTATATATGTCCGCTGGTATGAAGCTAGCCCATTACAGACCTGGTCAAACCCTTATGCTTACAGGAGGTTAAGGCTCCCAGAATCTAGACAATCGACACATGAATATAGTAAGGTAGTCAGCTGTACGCACCGTCCGCTTTTAACCCACAGGAAATATTCTTGGTCCTCATTTCTGGTAGAGGCTGAGTCAACCCCAGGGCCATAGTGCGACAGGATGGATTAAGTCAATAAAAACTCCTAATATCTCCGTTTGGAATCGAACCATCGACCTTCCAGATTGTAGCGCAGTTTACAACTTAAATAGTGTAAAAGGTGCCGTTAGGTACCGAGAATGATTTACTGAAGTGGCCGGAACGTAGAGGTTGTGTGCTTAGCGCGCAAGGGGCAGAATGTCTGGTTAGAAATATCAGCCTGTTCGCCAAACACCCAGACTAAGGTTTTTATTTTTTGTTTTGTAGGGGGTTCGAACGACGGTGGGGGCGAGACTTTCTGCAACTATTCGGGCAGGCCGTGGGGGACAATCATTCAGATTCATTCTTATAAAAGCGCTGTAAATTTATCTATCCATATACTTAATTTCTAAAACAAACCGCTCAGCATTTTACGTGGTGTGGACAATTTCGGCAAAATTTTGTTTACGTGCGCGCAACATTAAATTGAATACCAAAAGAAGAAGAAGAAGAAGAAGAAGAAGAAGAAGTAGAAGAAAAAGAAGAAGAAGAGGTAGAAGAAAAAGAAGAAGAGGTAGAAGAAGTAGGAGAAGAAGAAGAAGAAGAAGAAGAAGAAGAAGTAGAAGTATACATAAAATTATATCTAAGATTTTACTCTTGTATTTTTCTATGCATTGTTTGAAAGAAAAATACACTCATAACAATAGGCAAACATTTTTTAAGAAATGCGATTCACCATCCGGGTAGGTTGCTGCTATTTTTAGCACATTTTCAGAAAATGATTTGGTAATGTAATGCATGTCTCCATAGATAAACAGGCCATAAGTTAACAAAACTGCCTCACCGTCTATCTCGTCTTTGCCAGGGAAGGGGCTAGAAGGGCCCTTGCCCACGTCAGTCGTTTCCGCTGGCAACATAACAGTTTGTTGTGAGTAGCATGTTGCTCGCGGGCTGTCCATTGATGGAGCCTCTTCTAAAATGTCATTCAAAATTATCGTGTCTTCTGTGCTCGGTAAATTGTGAAGCCGAAAAGCATTATTCTTAGTGCGGGGATCAATATCAGGAAGATGAGATATGTAGGGAATGTGACGTGCACGTGTGAGATGATAGACATGTAAGTTTCTGATTGGATAACGTCGATGACAGAGGCTGCTTGGAAGGTAAGAGTTTCATGAGGAGAAGGCTGTTATAGACAGAATATCTGAAGTTATGGACTGAATTGACCTGGCTTAGATTACAGATCAAAAATCGGGTACCGTAGAAGGAGTACGAAGAGAGGTATTATTATTATTATTATCATCATCATCTCCTTTATGCAGGGTATTTATACTTATATTCCTGGGACAAACTATATCCCTAGGGAATACAGTGTTGCAGCTATTCTGTTGTTACTATTCATGGTGCTTATATCTTTAGGTTCAGTGTTGAATCTATTGTACTTTTATATTAGTACTTTCCGAAGTATGTGTGCAGCGCCCAATATGGCTGTTTTATGGAGTTCTTTGACTTCGTGTTTTCTTGGTATGTTGTTCACGTATTTTCTGAATGACTTTGAAATAGTCCCAGTCGCCCCTGTTATTACTGGTATCACCTTTGTTTGTGCATTCCACATGCGATGTATTTCTATTGTAAGATCTTTATATTTTAGAATCTTCTTGGCTTCTTTATTAATCACATTTCTGTCTCTTGAGATTATTATTATTATTATTATATGCTGCATGTAGTTAGTTATGGCAGAACACGGAGTTTCAGTGCCGTGTACACACAAGCTTGTAATTGGAGATGATTGTGAGCCGGTTCTTTCCAAATTCCTTCCAATTCCTCTAAGATGCCATAACACTGCTATTCCCTCGATATCACAAACTAATTTTTCCTAAAATTTTCTTTTCAATGTTTTTTATGCCTTTTTATCTTTTGTTAACCTGTCATAATTACATTATCTCCGCAGCACGACTTAAGTAGTGCTTATTTATTTATTTAATAATATCACCAACAGCCCTGGCTGTGTAGCATTGAGTAACGAATAATGAATTAAATGGATGTGGAAGGAAAACTTCATGTTTTGATTTGAAGTAGGAGAGAGGGGAGGCTATTTGGCTACAAGGGTAAATGTGTCAACTACCCCTCCTCGACCCAATAATAATAATAATAATAATAATAACTAGTGATATAAGCACTATGAATAGTAACAACAGATTAGCTTCAACACTGTATTCCCTAGGGACATAGTTTGTCTCAGGAATATAAGTATAAATACCCTGCATAAAGGAGATGATGATGATGATAATAATAATAATAATAATGCAAGTTAATAGCTGTTGCAATAAATGGAGACAGAAATGTGGTCAAAAAAAGAAGCTGAGAAGATTTTAAAATATAAAGACCTCATAATAGAAATTCAGCGCATGTGGAATGTGAAAGCAAGAGTGATAGCAGTACTAAGAGGGGCGACTGGAGCCGTTTCAAAATCACTCAGACAATAACTGAACAACGTACCAGGAAAATGCGCAATTGAGAAACTACAAAAAACAAACATATTGGGGCACTGCGGAGTACTGATGTGAAAGTACGAAATATATTTCACGGACGAACAACATTCCATTCTAAACAGAGGATAGCTGCAACATTATATACTCTAGACACGTGGTTTGTTCCAGGTATGTAATTGTAAATATCCTGCATAAAGTTGATAAAAGGATTATTATTATTATTATTATTATTATTATGTTGTCGTCATCGTCGTTGTTTTTGTTGTTGTTGTCTCTTATCACAAGCCCTTTCTTTCCGGTACTTCTCTTGAACCAGCAACGATTTCCACCACTCAGGCTCGAAATTTCAGATTGTAATGCTTTCCGTATTTTGTATGATGTTACAGGTATAGCTGTACTTCATAGTGAATCTACTGGATGTTTTCCCGACATGGCTTCCAAATTTTACTTTTATATTTATTATTATTATCATCATCATCCCGAAAATTCCGTTGTGACCGAGGAAAATCACACGTTATGCCGGCCAAGTTTCGAACCCAGAAACTCCTGAATTCAGATTCTAAACTTTCCGCATCCTAAATTCTGGCTTTCAATATTTCTCTAGGTTCACATACAATGCCGAACACTTTGTAGCTGCATACGTACATCTCAGTGAAAGTTATACGAATCATTCATCTTTAAACATGAAAGTTTATTAATCTCCAATCACATCATCAAGTGGACAGATAGAAGGGCAACAACCTCGGTGATATGGACGTGACAGTCCAATGATTGATGGAGATACTCCTGCGTCCAGGCGCATGGCACAGTACCGGTCTGACACACTGACCAGTTTACCACAGCAAGATCGGTTGCATACAAGCAAACACGTAGTGCATTCCCGCCTGCCGTACGTACAGACGGTAATTACCGTCCTGAACAGGTTCAAGTACCGTACATACTTACAGTAGGTACACACGAAAGCTTGTTTCAGTTTTGAACAGCTCTTAGGATATTTTAATTTAAAGTGCTTGAAACTGCAGCGGATGGAATGTAATATTCGTCTACACCGCTGTAGATATATGGAAGACTGACTGGCAATTGTCCCACGTAAAGCATTGACGAACTTGTGCCCTGTAGCATATCCTTCCATGTCTGGCTCTACAAACCTGTTCGAGAATCTTGGACTTCTTTATACCAGTTGTTTTGTTTGTACCATTTTGTTTTGTTTTGTTCTGATCAGTGCCTGCTTCCTAAGAGCATAGAACTGAAGATTCTAATGGAAGATTACAATATGTTTTCTAAGTGGCTTTGTTGTGTTGGTATGTACCCTTGAATCTTTTTTTTTTTTGGTTCCCTTACATGTTTCGATGTTTGAGACTCCTGTCTTTGTGAACAAAACGGATGTGCTGTTAAGGCAGCACGGTCCTACCAATCAACAATTTACACAAATTCAGAATACGGTATATTCTCTTTATAATAATTTTAAATGATTTTTACTAGTTAAATCAAGCCATGCTTTTTTTTTAAGTTGAACATCTACTTAATGAACTGATTTACTCTGCCTCTAAACTCTTGGGCTCACTTCTACTTACCACTGAATGCTTTTTTCCAGAGTCCGGTGCACTTTCTCACAAGCAGTAAACCCATTTCAGATCATTTTGATAGACGTCATCCCGTTGTGCAATAACAATTGTATAATATATTATACACCGTCAGTACACAACAACATCAATATAGTGATATAGTGTTTCGACCTTAAACGGTCATCATCAGGTCAATAAAGTACATTTTGCTCAAGGTACAGAAAGGTGGTATTCCACTGTAAACGAAATGGGATCCCATTGAGTACTAACTTTCTGTACCTTAAACAAAATGTTCTTTATTGGCCTGATGATGACCGTTTACGGTTGAAACATGTAGTCACAGTGTAACCTATTGCATACATTATATCACTATATTGATGTTGTATATAATGTATTGTACCATTTCAGATCAATTTAAAAATTAATTATTTTCCTATTTCCTTATCGGTTCTTTTGAAGTGCCCACTTACAGTCCAACATAAATTATGATTCTACTTTCTCAGCTGTATGTCTGCTTCGGGTAGTCAATTTCATTTCAGTTTCTTCTCAGCTACATAAACGTTTAACGACTGTCTGTGTTATGTCTTCCACTCGCCCATCCCTTAGTGTTACGTAACCTTGCTGTTTAATTGTGTGTGTGTTCAGAATTTACGACGTTGATAGTAGCTGCAGGAATCTGAACAGGGAAGTTGGTGGAGGGGCAATTGAGGGGAGAAGCCGAAGTATTCAGGAATAAGCCTATTGGAATGCCACTTTGACCACATGGACTGACAAGGGATCGAACCCGGGATATAGCTTCGTGAAGCCCATTACTACATCTAAACAGGTAACTTGAGAGTTGTGATTTTTCGTAATAAAAATCATCAATTCGACCACTGAGGTTTCTTTTTCTTTTTTCCTCCTCTTCCTAATACTTCTTCTTAACCCCTCAAATCCTAGTTGTTAGCGCATATATATATATATATATATACACACACACGCATACATACATACGTACATACACATACATGCATACATACATACATACACATACATACATACACACACATACATACATACATACACACATACATACATACATAAATACACACACGTACGTACATACATATATACATACATACGTACGTACATACATACATACACACATACATACTACGTACATACACATACACGCACATACATACATACATACATACACACACACCGCCAGGTTTTACACTGAAAATTCTGCATCTTGTCCACGCAGTTTATTGATGTGCACCGAATGAAACTTAAAATAAACTGTGATCATTTCCCCTTACAACATTCACTAATTGTTCTTTCTAATAGAAGCACACCGTATTCTCTGTGAAGTACGAAATTAATCTTTGCGGATAATTCAGATCACTTTTAGTCTCCAAAGAACCAATCTTCATTACCACTGATTATAAGTTGACCTCTTCTGGCACCATCATTACATAGTTTAATCCCCCATCTCTTTATGCGGGTTTCAAATACCGACTCCCTTTCATTTGAGGCTGCAGCATATGTTGGATATACACAGTACGTATCTTTCGTTTCCGTTCTGTATGTACGTATTATGCCATACTGTCCAGTGAAAGGAGGGTCTGCGGTTTCAAATCCCGAGGCCTACTTTTCCGTTGCAGTTCTATAAATGTTGTGTGTGCATGCAGATATATAATACAATAATACACTTCGATTTATCTCACGGACTGCAGTGTTCTGCTGGTGCGCAAATGATAACGGCGTTGTTTGCCACCTTAAGTAAGTTACATATCGATGTTACCATCATTATAGTCATCATTAGCATTATCATTAACATCGTCATTATTTTCATTGTCAATATCAGGAGGAAGAATTCGTGACTTAAGCTTTACATAGATTTCATTTTTATCTTTATCGTTACACCGTGAAGTCTGTAGTTTATTTAATTACACACACCAATATACATGTGCATGTGTCGGTGTGTTTTATTAAATATTCTACATATCTTGTCGGGTTAATTTAACCTTTAGACGCCTAACGTCAACTATAGTTGACGTACCGCACCGCTAACCTCCAAAGTTGCATTTTATGTGTTTGTTCAACAAATATAGGTACCGAATATTTTAAACATGGTATATACTCTCGGTTTTTTTCTCTTCAAAATGCAGTTTGTTCCATAATTCTAACATATTTGGTTCCTGTATTATTCACATTTTATATACAGGGTGTGCTAAAATTAAAAAAATAATTCCTGCCCCAAAAGGTTAAACTAAAAGAATATAATCTCGAAATGTTTCGTCCCCATTTTAATAGTTGACAGATAAAGGTATTCCGTACGTAATTTGCACTAACTTACCTGTTTTATTATCTTCATTACGTGCCTAGCTCAGGGGTCTAACTGAACGTCGAAGTGTGGGTTTCATGTATCTGCAATTTGTCGTTTTTATTATTCAAAATTTATCTCCACGTAAGTTGCATATTTGTTGATTGTCCCTAGTCATAAACAATTCTAGAACATTGTTAGTTTTTGCCAGTGTCTGTACTGCCTCGAAAATTCGTGCATGTGCTTTTTTGTTGTTTTTTAAAAGGATAAGTTATGTATTTCTCAGGGGCAGATGTCGGGAATGAATTTAGTGAAAATCGGGGATGTGTTTTGAAAATTGGCGTATTATTCATACAGACTTTTTGTGACCTCACGTTCCTATTTTGTTTCATTATGAAAAGATGTACTCTACAAGAATTTGGCAATTTTCTTATGTGTCCGTTTGTGTACTTGTCTCCACTATCACACACCTCAGGCAAATATTTCATAAAAATTTAGTCGCGTTCGCAAAATTGCGAAAAGCGACTATTAGGTTCGTCATGGTTGTCAGCCTGTCCGTCCATCCAAATTTGAAATTTGAGAATTTTTTCGAAAATCTGTTGAGAAAATTCAGATTTTCTTAACACCGGGCAAGAACAACAGATACTTTACATGAAGACCAATATATATATTTTATGATATTTCGCGTTTATTCTTAGAATAAGAAATGTTTCAGACAAAAAATCAAAAAGCATTTTGTGTTCAGTAACTTTTTTTTTCCGAAAAAAAATCGTGCCGTGTATGAGAATATGTGGAAAATTATTGTAGAGCAGGACATGCCACAGTTGACAATATGGCGCATGCGCATTGTATGCTGAATAGCTACGGTTACAGTGATCCTGTGTTCCAAGGAATTTTCATCATGTTCAAATGTGTGGAACATTCCAAGTATTTTTCCATAGTTTTTTTTTCTCCCTTTCGCTTTCGGCGTCTAACTTTGAGTTACATTTGGGGAGACTATTTAACAACCTGTGAATCGACACTTGCAGAAAGACAGTGTTTTGCCATCATTCACTCGAAATATTTGGTGACATCTCACTGTCGTGTACTCTACCTCTGCCTACTGGCTGCAAGCAGAAGTACGCGACCGGAAAGGCGTCAACTATGAAGAAGGCTAATATCTACAGTTTATACAGGGGGAGTCGGAATAGCGTAGTCGGTTATAGCAGCTAGGCTACGAGCTGGATAAACCGGAGTTACAACCCCGGAAGTTTCAATAGATCTTCCTCTTCTTCAGAACGTCAGACCGGCCCTGGAGCCCAGTGAATACCGGGGACCTTTCCCGGGGTTGAAGCAGCCATAGTGTGGAGCTGACCACCCATCTGTCCCTAATGTCCAGGATAAGAAAGAGCAGAAAGTCTCCACTATCCCCCCCCCTCCCCCCACATGCCTTCATAGCGTAGACAAGTGAACTGTGCCTCTTAATTTATCACTTATTCAGGTGGAGTACAAAATTAGTTGCAGTGGTTAATTGACCCTTGGGCATATTGGATAAATTAAATTAAAATAGGCGTGCGATTTAGTTACGTGAATTCGAAAACTTTCCCAGCGTTCATATGCGAACCATGGCCCTGCCTACAAAAAGCAAAGTATCGCACCTTTATCGCCTCTTGGATGCGTCTGTTTTGTTACTCTCTACACACTAGGCATCCTTCCATACAATCTGAGGTTTTGCCTAGAGCTGCTTGCTGCTAAGTGCACTTTCGAATTAACAATCCTCAAACGTGACCCTACTCCGCGGCGTTCTTTGAAATCATGAGCAAGATAATTAGCATAGTTGTTGTTGATATTTAAAGGGCGTATTAAGGTCCGTTGGGATACGGTTAGAAATGACACAGCCGAAATAGGGAGGGACATGAAACGTGTGTTATACACACATGAGACGTGCACAAGTATTTGAGTGGTAAACCTAAACTTAAGTATCCGCCGTGAGAGACTTGGGTATATATGAAAGACCGACAAATGGTAAGCGAGTGTATGAAAAGGACTGAACTGTGCGAGGTTAGAATTCAGTGGAGGGATTTTTGAATACGACAGTGAACCTGCTGTTACCTACAAGCGAAAAGCTGCCATAAGACTTTCAGTAATGCTCTACCCTATAGATAGTAGAGAGCCTGTAGTAACTGCAGGACAAAGGGGACAAAACAATGAATGGCTTTGAAATTCGAATATTAAACTTCAGGAGATGTGCGTTTCTTTGTTGGTTATTTTTCTTATTCGACCAGCGTGTCTAATTTGTAATCTCAAGGAATAATAACGAAGCGCTCACTGCTGTGAGAGGGCGCCATTTCTATGCACTGTGTGCTCAACACAGACAAAAGATGACGAGAGAGGCATTCATATTCATTGTCGGACCGAGCAGAGTTGACTCGTGGCACAGCATGTCGTGTACCCTACCAAGCTACGAAAGAGATATCTCTCTTAAAAGTGCTGGCTCTTATGTTGTGAATTTATTTGGTGTCTGATATCAGTAAAAAAAAAAAAAAAAAAAACTCCTTACTCAAGAAAGTAAATACTT
>Ga0123354_10014057_pt1 | contig 12453 bp, 6 predicted proteins | sample TergutLab28metaG_2_FD_97872 | JGI IMG/M metagenome (GOLD analysis project Ga0123354, IMG submission 97872) | Labiotermes labralis P4 segment gut microbial communities from Petit-Saut dam, French Guiana - Lab288 P4 | ecosystem: Host-associated > Arthropoda: Insects > Digestive system > Gut ... | reverse complement strand
CCAGTCCGTACCGCGCTGTAAACACTTTTCATCTCGGTTATAAAAACCAATCAGTTTATGCTGTAAGTGGCACAAGTCGCTGTTTGTTCTCCGATAAATACAAAACACATAAATACAGTGTGGACAGAGCGTACAGTTGTTTAATGTTAAACTCTTGGTGCACGAAACCAGTAGGCTTTGAGTACACTTGAGAGGAGGTGTTGGCAACTACAAGCATTTTTAACCTCGGCGCTTGTTGTAGGATATAAGCCAGGGTCGCGCCCTGGCAGCTTTTTCAGCGGGCGAATTGTCCCTGGTGTCCACAGGGTATGAACCTGGGTGGGCATCATCGCTGAGCCGGACGCTTTGATTAGGGAAATATGCACTACGGCCGATAACCTGACCCAGAGGACGTGCTAGTAAAAGATTAATTTAATCAACAACTAAGCTTCTCGCAGACGACAGTATAATATATAGGAAAATAATGAATGATAGCAACATAAAAACGTTGCGAATAGATCTGGACAGATTGGGGGAGTGGGCGGTAGAGAATGCAGTGAAGATAAACCCAGGTAAAGGTTAAGCTCTAAGCTTCACGAGAGCTCGGGTGAAGGGTCCTCTAAATTATAGTTTGGGAACCATAGAATTCCGGCAGCGAGCAGCTGCAAATGTTTAGGAATAATCTTACACAGCACAAAAGGCCTGGAAGGCACTTCATTTCGTAATGAGTGTTCTCTAAACGGGAATTAGTAACGCGACAAGTTTAGCCTACATTTCACTAGTGCGTCCGATTCTTGAATATGGGGCTTCGTGCTGGATCCGCACAGTGGGTCAGATTAACGTGTGCGAAAGAAAGCGGTTAAATTTGCAAACCGTACGAACGATTCGGTCCGGGAAACCTCGGCGCAGTGTAGGAAGATAGCTTGGATTTGCACCCTGTTCAAAGCATACACCGGAGGACGAGTATGGAAATCTACAGGGGACAGGTTACAAGGACCATGCTAGCCGTGCAGGTATGATTATGATCGTAAAATTAGGGACGGGAAACAAAGAACAGATATCGGTAAACATTCCTTTGTACAATAGAAAAATCAAACTCTTGAACCAACTGCCTGCAGAGACTTGCTGCTGTAAGTCACATATTTTTAGAAAGAGGGTTAGGAGGGTAATTATAAGTGAGGAGAAGTGAAGGGTTTTTGAAGGGTGATGACGAAACGTCCAAAAGTGGAGGGAAGTGGAAATGGGGAGTGAAGTGTAGTGAAGTGCAGCGAAATGAAGTGATAATCTTGGGTGAAATGTGTGTATTATCATTGATTTACAGTTATGTAGCTGATGTATGTTCTGTACAGTACGTTGTGTCATTATTATTTGCTTCTGTTTGTTATTTTCTAATTACTCGACTTACATTTTTAAATATTCTTTTTTTTTTTGGTTGGTTTTTTTGTTTTTGTTTTCTGTATTCTGTGTTTTTGTATTGTTTTGTGTATTGTTTCTCCCTCTGTATATAGCTGTCCCTCTCCTATTTTTGTACAAGTCTACCCACCGCTGCCACCGGCTGGAAACCCAACTGCAGTAAATAAATATCGTATCATATATCATGTGTACCTACATTGGCAGTCCTGTCTAGTATTTACGTATACAATGCATCGTGCTCTGAATGCATATTGGTACACGCGGGCGTAAAACTACATGCATTCTCGACTTCATTGAGGCTCTGGCCACCTTCACTGATGGGGAGACGATCTGGATATGCTTTTGATATAGGCCGGGATGTCTCCATTTTATACAGGCCTGGATGTTTCCGTTTCATATCGGCTTGAATGTTTTGATTTTATATAGGCATGGATGTCTCCATTCTGTACAGGCCTGGATGTCTCCATTTGATATCGACCTGGGGGTCTGCATTTGATATAGGCCTGGGAATTGGGCCTGGATGTTTCCATTTGGTACAGGCCTGGATGTCTTCATTTGATATATACCTGGATGCCTGCATTTGGTACAGGCCTGGATGACTCAATTTTATGTAGGCCGGATGTCCCCCAAAGCGGTATTATGGGCGTGACTATAAAGAAAACTTCCGGGAATCGAACCTGGGTTTTACATTACCTAACACATCACCTTATTGGTCGTGCTAAGCAACAGACGTGGTGTACATGACACGGATAAAGGTAATGAAATTCGACGGAGACACGTTTTAGCATCGACCATCAGCGCCAAATGTAATCTAAATCCGTACCGTATTTTTTAACACGCAACGTGTGTAGGTGGGGTAAATGTGTACTTGAATGGGAGGATAATATTAAGACGGATCTTAGTGAAATAAGTTTTGAGGGTATGAGGGTAGATGTGATAGGCTTTAGGTTGTTCACATTAGCGGTGACATACTTTCAGATTTAATTATCATTGTTAGATGTTTTCCTTTCTTTATGCCATCATGTGCTGGTGTTATTTGTGTTTTTTTGTGGTTTACTTAAGGACGACTTCTGTAGCCCAGATGACGCATGTTTTCTGCGTTCCCTCCGTTAGTCTGTAGAGAACAGGAAAGGAAATAGGAGGTAGAAGTTATGGTCGAATTTGAGGTAAGTTCAAGTCAAATATTGGTTGATTGTGAGGTTAAATTGTGTGCGTGTATTCGCAGTTGCCCGACTTCGTCTCTAGTTCTGGAATCAATTTGTTTTGCGCACCCTACACTGAGGTATGGCTACTGCTGTGGCATTCGCCTAGAAAAAGATGAGGAAGACGTGGACATTATCGGTCAGGTTAGTCGATCTCCGGGCTGAAGAAGTCCCCAAATAAAGAGCATGAATTGTACCCGCTTGCAAGCGACGTTTCAACATGCGGCAAACATATAGGGAACGTCAAATAGCGCATGCTGCTTGGCCACGCTTCAAACTGCGAATAACCGCCCGGGCTCGGAAATTAGGCGCGTCATTCCTCCCCTTCCTTCCTTCTTTCTTTGTACAGGGCTTTATTTTTCACGCAAATATAATTTGTCACTTCTTCCAGCTATTCCACCGTGCACGTGGGAGGTTGGTTGAGTGGGCTAGTTTAATATGGTAAGCGAGGCGACAGGAAGTGACACATGACATTTGTCAGATAAAATAATTTATATATTTGTTAACTGCAATTGGCTTTGCACCCGGTGGAAGTAGTACAGTACGCATTTACACACACACACACACACACACAATACACAGAACGACAGAAAATAAGCAGTACACAGGACAACACAAAAATTTTGGAAGAGTGCGGGCCGTGCCCCAAATATATACACGCATATGACATATTATATACATCATGAACTGAAAATTTCACTGCTGACAATCCCCGTTTGTTACGTTACGAAGATCACATCGTTCTCCGGCCTCAGTTTACACCTCGTAGAGAACACAGGCTGTTTCATTAAAAACACTAATCACGACTAGGTAACAGATTTACATAGGTCTTCGTGTGAAGTGACGTCATGCCAAATGTTAGCCAAAATCGGAATAGGTTGACAAATTTCACTAAAAATCCGGAACGTGAAATTTTACGAAAATCCGTTCACTAGTAGAAGCAATTTTTCATGCAAGAAAAACGTACGCAAAGACAGACAGAAAGACAGATATGAGAAGCTATAAGGTACCTAAAGCGCCATAACTAATACTCTGTGTAATATTATGAACTATGTAAAAGGTAAAGGTAAAACAATCCCTATACAGGCCTGGACAGTCCCTGAAGGTACCAGGAAGTACCGTTTCTTCATATGTGCTCCGGATGGTAGATAAATACGGACCTTCTGTGGAACAATTCTGTCAGGGGGAAAAACAAATCTGACCCAGTGCCACTGTGTCCACCATCCATATGGACTGTCCTGAGTGCGAAACCGAGTCTAAGCAGTGAGAAGCCCACTGTGGCACGGCGCAGGTAACTTGTTTAGACCCTGATACGCACTAATTGCGTCGGTCGGAAAGCTATTTCCTATATAATCCGCGGTTTAACATCGTTTGTTCTGCCCACCTGCTTCAAGACATGTTTATCGGCGTTCGAACCACTCGTCTAGGATTGCCCTCCTAATGCATTTCCGTTATTAAGCTTATGAGATTGTTTGAGTAATTACCGTTTAAGGAATTGCTTTACTGTTGTGCTTTATCGTCTGTTCATACAGCCTTCAGGCGCGTGTGCCACCTCTCCTCTGATCTCAGTACGGTTGGTTTAATTCCGTTTTCAGACGAAACCAACAAGGGGTGACCAAAATTATGGTCGATTCTTAAATCACCTAATTTCCTACTACATAAGACGCATTTTCCCCCCCTGACAAAATCCCCAGAAATTACCCCGTGCCTAAACACCGGTAGGTAAGCTGTAAAGAGGAGTTACTCGGTCCTTGGGGGTATGTCTTTAGCACTTCGTAGCTTGTTACGAGGCGGGTGTTTCACAGTAGATGGGTTTTGCGAGATCTGAGCTTCCTTCAGCTGTGCTGCTGAAGATTGTAGACTTTTGAGATGTTACTGTGTGTCGTTTGGTCTGTAACTTCCGACTTTTCGAACGGTTGAAGTGACGTCATGTTCAGGGTCAAACAGGCCAAGCAATAAATTACACAGTCACACTGCGAAACAACCCATAAGATTTCAGTTTGCAGTTCCTTTTTAACTGAACATAACCTGTGTCACGTGTCATATCTTCGCAAGCCATGAGCTTAACATATATGGTGTCTGCGCATGCGCGTTTTCTTTCTGTAATACTTCCCCTAACCCCTCTTCCCCGGGACTCAAAGCATTGTCGTCCGCTCTTCTGATGGCGAACGTTAATATTATTGTATGGGTGTTTTTAAAAGAATTGTTTTGCCTGTGATCAGGTTTTCACCCATGGCGGCAGGGAGACCCGGCGCTCTGGAAGGGTCACGAACCGGATAAGAATTGCTTATATGTGCCTATCGGACCCAACGGAATGGGGTTTCCTCCTTTTGTATATAAGGACGCAGAGGCAGGCTCCGAAACGTCGTGTTGTAGCAACGTTGTGTTTATTAACCTTTTGGCGCCGGAATTATTTTTTTAATTTTAGCACACCCTCTATATAAAATGTGAATAATACAGGAACCAAATACTTTAGAATTATGAAACAAACTGCATTTTGAAGAGGAAAAAAAAAGGAGAGTATATACCATGTTTAAAATATTCAGTACCTATATTTGTTGAATAAATATATAAAATGCAACTTTAGAGGTTAGCGGTGCGGTACGTCAACTATAGTTGGCGTTAGGCGTCTAAAGGTTAAGACACTCAATGTCATAGTAATAAACCGGATTTGTGGTGGACAAATTAGTGCTTGTGACAGTTTTTCTCCAAGCACTTCAGCTTTCCCCTCCCAGTATCTTTCTCTCAGTGTTACCTGCTCATTCTTTGCATTTTTTTTCTGTGGTGCAATAGCCCCACTCGGGCCTAGGCGGCCTCACAGTTGAGGTTACTAGATCACACACAACGACGCATCGCAGTCGGTAGGAATCCTCTGGACGAGTGATCAGTTCGTCGCAGAGACCGCTACATCCACAACACCCAACAAACAAAACAAACGAACATTCGTGCCTTCAGCGGGATTCAAACCTGCGTCCCCATGAATCTAGCGGCGGCAGACCTACGCCTTAGTCCGCACCACCACCGGGATCGGCCTTCCTTACTCTTACCCATGCTGTGTAATCGGATAAATTCACAGGGTAATTAAATAACTTGCCCAACACAAGAATGAAACGTTTTTTAAGTAACCTTGGTTAGCACGAAACTGTATTATTTCATTGCTACCAAAGAACGTATAGAGATTGCAATACCCGTAGTTTGGTCACCCCTCGCTGCGCACGTGCATATTCCTATCGCAGACACCGCTCCCCTGGTTGCGTGACGGCGTGACTATCTGTAATTATGTCTCATCCCATTCACAGTGCGACCGCCCCATTGCTGGCGAAATAGACAAGCGTTTCGACCGGACCTCTAACCGAGTTCATTTTGTTTTATTTCTTCATTTGATGAAAATGTAAAACGAGTAATAAGGAAACATTATTAAAACGTTATCGTTAATGGTGGGTGTGAGAGATGGAGTTCAATAAAAGAGCATGATTGAAGGAAAGAAAGAGTGGCGGTGAAATGTTGTAGATCATAGGCAAAAAATTATAAATCCTTTAAAGACGAAGCACAGACTATTTTATTTGAAGACCCAGCCCGCACCGCGCTGTAAACACTTTTCATCTCGGCTATAAAAAACCAACCAGTTTATGCTGTAAGTGGCACAAGTCGCTGTTTGTTCTCAGATTAATAAAAAACACATAAGTTTATTTAAAGACCCAGTTCGTACCGCGCTGTAAACACATTTCATCTCGGTTATAAAAACCAATCAGTTTATGCTGTAAATGGCACAAGTCGCTGTTTGTTCTCAGATAAATACAAAACACATAAATTTATTTAAAGACCCAGTCCGTACCGCGCTGTAAACACTTTTAATGTCGGTTATAAAAACCAATCAATTTATGCTGTAAGTCGCACATGTCGCTGTTTGTTCTCAGATAAATACAAAACACATAAATGTATTTAAAGACCCAGTGCGTACCGCGCTGTAAACACTTTTCATCTGAGTTATAAAATCCAATCAGTTTATGCTGTAAGTGGCACAAGTCGCTGTTTGTTCTCGGATAAATACAAAACACATAAATACAGAGTGGGCAGGGCGTACATTTGTTGAATGTTAAACTTGTGGTGCATCACGTAACCAGTAGGCTTTAAGAGGTTAAATGTGTACAATTTAAAAAATATATATTTTGTATCTTAGCTGCACATGCGCACAACATTTATTAAGAATGAATGCTACACCGAATACACTCCATACGGTAGAAGGAACGTAGCTGGACCGAGGAAGAGATGGAGCTGAAGACGGAAGGAGCCAGAAAATGGTGTGCGTTCTGTGGCTGATGATAATGATTATGATGATGTGTATGAAAATATGTTTTTATTATTCGTAATGTTCCCGAATCGAAACAGCTGAGGTCATTGGCGAATCCTGAACCGGAGATCGGGCCATGCGAAATTATGCACAGCGCCTCCCATTTACCTCTGCAATAAATTAAGTGTCAATCATCGAGGACTGTGTAAGGCAGCCATAGAAAAAGTAAAATTCACCGTAGTACGGTACTTAAAGGCCCAGAGGAGAAGTAGAGATATTGCTGCACTTTTTCTTTAACCTCGACGCTAGACGGAGGTGGGTGGTCAACGCCACGCCCCGGTCGCTTTACCCCCGGGAAAGAACCGGTACCAATTGTGTAGGAGCCTGGGTGGTCCTCAGGGCCGGTGTAAACGGGTGCGGAAAATCTCGCTTCCGCCGGGATTCGAACCCCAGACCGTCCAACCCCTAGCGAGTCGCTATCCCGGATCTCAGTGCAAGGTGACAATAGGAACAATACATAATTATAGGAGCAATAATAATAATAATAATAATAATAATAAACGAATGTGTGTATGTGGTCTCACACAACTGTTCCATGAGCAGGGAATTTAAAATATTTACCTGAAATATTTCGTTCGTTTAAAATTAAATTCCGCTCGCACTATCTTTCTGTACACTCTTTACGTTTCGTAAAGGGGAGGGGCATCGTCCTGTATTATCTGAAGTTCTTCTGCTAGCCTTTGTCTGGAGAGTGGCTTCTCTAACAAGACCTGAATCCCGCTTTTTTTTCCAGCCTTTCGCACATCCATTATTGAAGAATAAAATAACTTAAAATTAGTTTTGTTCCTCGCACTGCTGCGGACTCATAAACCCTTACAACACGGATCAAATTCACCTCTTCTGTACTACAGCGATCACTTGGAAGAGACATGAGATTTTACACCACTTCCGGACAGAGCCCTTCCGTACAATCTCGAATGACAAGATGGCAGTGTTTCACACAAATGTACATTCGCACTAGATGACGGTACTGCCTCCCGCCTTGGGCCGCATTTGTGCTGCAGAAGCACCGTCGTGCTCTCACAACAGCCATATTAAGAGATCGTAGTATGTACCAGCAGTTAATACTGAACAGTATCCATATTACCGTTCATTTGTAACTAATATCGTTGGGTATTCGTGGAGACTGCCGTGCAGGTATTATATTATGTATATTATATTATGTTATGTTACAATATATTATATTATATTATATTATATATTATATTATATTATATTATGTATTATATATTATATTATATATTATATTATATTATGTATTATATATTATATTATATATTATATTATATTATATTATATTATATTATAATACTCAACCTACCAAGATACAGGAACAGCACAGTAAGAGGATACGGGTCCTTCTCAAGATCTATTCACTCTACGGACCCAGACATAGTTGGAAACACAATGAACACAAATTGTCACAACACCATGCAAAATAGAAAAAACGGTAACCATTCATAGCCAGCATATATTAACGTGCTGCAAATAAGGATTTTAAATATTTTTTTAAGGGTTTTCAGATACAGAATAGCGAGCTGAATATTGTTTTATTCATTGTAAAAAAACATTGTAAATCTACAATCCGGTGTATTCTATATTCTACAACACAGCCTATGTAAAAGCTTGTAAAAAAGCAGATAGTTTTGAGCAAGTAATACTAAGTTCTCCCTGAGGATGGTGTATAACACACTGAAACATGTAGGAGAGATTTGGTACAAATATATTTGTATTGTATATATCGGAGTATTGAAGAAGTGACTGATGTAAAGTATGCACGGAATGGGTAATTTCACAACAAATATTTAATTTCCAAGTTGAACTGCTCCGCTCCTCACAGTGTCCCTCCCCAAACTTTATCCAAGGATGACAGACCACACAGCACACAGTTCATGACAGTATTATACTTTTTCCGCTGTAACTGCAACATATTTCTGAATCACATAGTTTTGTGAAAGAATGCAACATGACAGTCAAATATTTAGTTTTCGAAGGCTCCGCTCAGAATGGCTTGTCTGTCCCTCAGTGTTATCTGAGAACTCCCCTCTAAGGGGTGAGGTTTATCTTCTCTGCTAGGTCAGAAATACCAACATTCGTGGGTACGGTTTGTTGTTCTTGGTGCCCCAGGTTTTTCATTTTGTTGCACGAAAACATATAGAGTGGGAAGGGGGAGGGGGACAGCCAGCAGGCAGGCACGCAGCTAATGCTGACAAATGCAGTGGTGACTCAAATATGGCTCTCCTACTTGTACCGTCACCAATAGTTTCCCTTTCTCGTGTCAAAACAAATGAAGACAAATCGTCGCACAGTAAATGAGATTGAACAGAGTGCTACTACTGATTTTCCTGCTTCTTGTTTGAGAACTGTGTTTATTGTGATGCCATGTTAGAATCTTCGTCGTTAGACTATTCCAGATCAGGGCATGAAGTATGGTACAGTGTGTTTGTGTGTAAGCAGACTGAAGTCAGGGAACGCTTGCTGTCGTTCGGTGCAGAATCTTTTGGCTTTCAGTTTGCTATCCGCAAGTTTAAAGATTAAGATACACAGATATGTAATTTTGCCTTTTATTTTGTATGGGTGTGAAACTTGGTTGCTTACAATGGGGGAGGAACGTAGGGTGAGGGTGTTAGAGAATGGGCTGCTGAGGAGAATAGTTGGGCCTAAGAGGGACGAGGTAACAGGGGAGTGGAGAAAACTACATAATGAGGAGCTTAATGATCTGTACTGCTCAATAAATATTGCTCGGGTAATAAAATCGAGAAGAATGAGATGGGTGATACATGTAGCGCGTATGGGATAGAGGAGAGGTGTATACAGGATTTTGTTGGGGAAACCTGAGGGAAAGACACGACTTGGAAGACCCAGTCATAGATGGGAGGATAATATTAAGATGGATCTTCAGGAAGTGGGTTGTCGGGTGGCATGGTCTGGATTGATCTGGCTCAGGATAGGGACAGGTTGCAGGCTCTGTGAATGCCGTAATGAACCTTCGGGTTCTATAAAATGCGGGGAATTCCTTGACTAGCTGAGAACCGGTTAGCTTCTCAAGAAGGACCCTGCTCCTTGGAGTAAGTAAGTAAGTAAGTAAGTGACTAAGTGTTTGTGTATAAATGAATTTGCTTACGTTGTTGTTGTTCTGGTTTGTAACACCCTGTATAGTTGAACCCGTTTTTAAGACAAATTCATTTCTGCTCTCAAGATGGAGTCATCAGATTCCTTCGAGACATTGCTAACGACCTGCCAGATTTTGCGGTATCCCAACCCACAGCAACGGGAGAGAGGTACGCAGAGGCGGATTTGGTTGAGGTACTTCGCTACAAGTCGGAAGTTCGCGGGTTCGATTCCCGAGAGAGTAATTGTAATGTGTCATTGACTTAGTCCTTCCGGCCGCACTTTGGTCGTGGGGTCGACTCAGTCTCTAACAGTAATGCTTACCAGGGATATATGTTGGGGTTTAAAGGCAGCCGGTGCGTAGGACTGATAAACTTGCCACCTCCATGTGCTGATTGTCAAAAACTGTGTGAGCCTGAACAACCTGTCCAGCCCTGTAATTTAAGGATTTAGAAAGGGAAAGGTCAGGATAACCGATGAATCTTACCAAAACACAGTCTAACCTGCTATCGCAAACTGTCACAACATTCCCAGACAGAAGTGGAATTGAGGTAACGCGTCTGTATTTGCAGGTCTTTTGGGTTCTCTGTCGGCCGACGTTTCCGTTATGCTAAGTGGCTGTCGCTTCTGTACATTTCTAATACTGAAAATCGTGTAGTTCAGAAAACTTCCACCTAATGCTTTGAAGACTGAATGATCTTTAAAGACCCCGCTCGTACCGCGCAGTAAACACACATCGTCTGAGTTATAAAACCAGTTATTTAACCCTTTAAACGCCGAGTTAAATCCCATCTGCCATCTGCTGGCATTATTAGGAGCTCACCATATTTTCCACGTTAGCGTGTTAAGATTGAGATTAAACATTTAAACGCCGAGTTAAATCCCATCTGCCATCTGCTGGCATTATTAGGAGCTCACCATATTTTCCACGTTAGCGTGTTAAGGTATAGATTAAACATTTAAACGTCGAGTTAAATCCCATCTGCCATCTGCTGGCACTTTTAGGAGCTCACCATATTCTGCACGTTAGCAGGATAAGGGTTAATGCTGTGTATGGAAGTAATCTGTGTTACAACAGCGTTATACAGAACGTGAATGCGTCCTGAGGTAGAATCTTGAATGTTAACCTTTTGACGTACCGCACCGCTAACCTCTAAAGTTGCATTTTATATATTTATTCAACAAATATAGGTACTGAATATTTTAAACATGGTATATAATCTCCGTTTTTTTCCTTCAAAATGCAATTTGTTTCATAATTCTAACATATTTGGTTCCTGTATTATTCACATTTTATATACAGGGTGTGCTAAAATTTAAAAAAATAATTCCGGCGCCAAAAGGTTAAAGCTTGTGGTGTATATATAGTAACCACTAGGCTTTGAAGGCTTAAGGAGTAATATTTGAAGCTGTTACATACAGAAGCTAACAGAAGTAATTAGACAGCAAGAGAGGAAATAAACGAAAAGACGTAAGAAAAATGCTGGCGGACTTAACCGATAACTTTTAATGTCACTTCAGCGACGTCGTCTCTCGCTTCGAAGTGGACTCAAACAATTGACGTAGCAGAAGATTGCGTATCTCGGTCAAAAATAAACAACTTCACGTCGTCCGGCCGTGGAAAGAAGAATTCGTTGTTTTGCTGTTTTGTGTTGGGGGGTGGGAGGGGGGAATTGATGGAACTATCTAACTTCAGAGAGGGCGGGTATCCCTATTCACTCTCTCAGCTGAGTGGTTGAGGCACCTCTCTTGAGCCGACATCCATTAGGTTCTCCCATCTTCGTCTTTCAATTCTACTTTCTTTCCCTCTTGTATATTTTCCCTCCCAGAAATGAATGGTACTTAATGAAAAATGAAGACATCCTCCAAGGGGCTCTGCAAACATACTTACGAGATTTGTTACATTTTGATGTTTGTGCAGGCGAAATGTAATAATGGAGGTAGTCTGCTACGTGCCATGGCAAGAATGTGATAGCTGATAGCGATGGGCCTGTAAAGTTGCTTTTATTGGCCGATCTTTCATTTTAATGAAATCTTAGTTGTAGTTGCTCCTCCCCATATCGTGACAACTTGCGAGTGGTGTTCGGACTGCTCCAGAACGTACGCCGCAGTAGAGAATTTGTGAAATCCATGAGCGCGTATTGCTATCTTCCTTGTACATACATATAAGGGCTTGGGTTTGAGTGCGCGAGGGACTAGTTCGTGATAGCTTTAGGTTTCTGTGACCGTACATCGTGAGCAAATTGTGAAGTGAGATAGAAGACCAACAAGATCCAACAGTTAGATGTTTATTATCAATACTTTCTCAACATGTTTCGGGCATCACTATGCCCATCTTCAGGAGAACAAGACGTGTGTTACTGCACGTGGTGTGCTGCGCTGGTTCTGCTGGATGTG
>Ga0123354_10014056_pt1 | contig 12453 bp, 7 predicted proteins | sample TergutLab28metaG_2_FD_97872 | JGI IMG/M metagenome (GOLD analysis project Ga0123354, IMG submission 97872) | Labiotermes labralis P4 segment gut microbial communities from Petit-Saut dam, French Guiana - Lab288 P4 | ecosystem: Host-associated > Arthropoda: Insects > Digestive system > Gut ... | reverse complement strand
GTTTCTCTTTTTTTTCTCTCTCTCTATATATATTCTATCACCATTTTAAATGTGTCAGTCGGCCCCGCGCCAAACTATATATATATATATATATATATATATATATATATATATATATATACACCTACTCGCGGGTAATTTGGAATTTAAACTCAACAAAATTTAACTAAACAATAACCAAACGTGCTCGGCTCGAATTTTACAAAATTTCCAATGCAGTCACCACGACTCACCTGGTATTAGCAGAAAACAACTGAAGTGTAACAGCATCGTAATTTCCACGTTACTCTGACTTAGTACTGTTTTCACTATATATATATGCTTCTTTAAATGTGGAGGTACGTAACAGCCAGTAACAACCAAAATCGGTGAGTAAAATAATCGAGCGACAGCCGTTTCCCGTAAAGGTAGGTGTATATATAGAAGTGGGTTGATTTGTCATGCATTCTCAAAAGTTTAACAAACATTCTAAGCTTCACTGTATGTTCAAACATATGTTCGGAGCGTAACGAACTGGCGTGAATGCCGAACTCAGACATATTTCTAGAGTATAATGAACTGTCTTGGCTGTGCTGAGCTCGCGATAGTGCAGCAAGCGTTAGAGTTCATGGCTGCTTTATAAAACTCAAATGCGATATCTGTAGATATTTAACACTCAAATTTGATATTCGCTAGGCGTATATTGCCTTTCTTGTTGTCAAATGTGACGGCAGGCGTATTGTAATATATTTTCGTGGTGGTATTGGAAGAAGTAATAATGGCTTCTGTAGAGACTGTCAGTCAATAGAGTCATTGCAGCTCCTGGCCATCAAGATTCTAAGCGAAGCTTCTTGGGAATTCGCAGAGATGGGCACAAAAGAAAATTTACGCTCTCTGATAAACAAGTTCGTAAGAGATACATTTCCCCTCCCCACCATTCACCTCAAGCATGAATGAAAGAAGACAATGGCAGTCGTTCCCACAATTTGTATTGCCCATTTTATGACCACATCCCGACTGTAAAGGTTTTTTAGTATCTGTGATGCGTAACAAGAAATCCGGGCGAAATGGCGCAGCACGTGTCACATTTTCGTCATTTTTCGTAGATTCATGGATCGATTTTTCAAGGCCGAAAATCTTGTCAATTTTCTGCATATATCTTCCGAACGCAGAGCATACACCTTATGAAGGCCTCTGTTTCATCCCGGGGCCGATCCGCACAACCGTCCTGATAAACATCGCTGTTAGCCACATCGCCAGCCCAGCAGTGGAGTCATTCAAAGTGGCAGCAAGAATCATCTACAATGACGCTATGCTCCTCCTGAATAGGCACAAAATAGGTTCCACCCAAGGCCCATTCACGGTATGATTATCAAATACTGTTAAGCTAATAAAATCAAGGTGGATATGTTGGACGGGGCATGTAGCACGCATCGAAACTGTAAATGTGCGTAAAAAAATTTGCACAGCAGCCCGAAGTTCAGTTACAAGTCCCATGCCTAAATTCGAAGATAATAATAAATTTAAACTGACTTCAGTAGAATTATGAAATTCCGGAAGAGACAGAAAAGACCGGAAGCTAGAGAACGTTGCTCAGAAGGGGGCTTCATGATTTGCACTCCTCATCAAACATTATTGCGGCGATCAAATAAAGAAGGATTAGATGGGTAGGGCACGTGACACGTATGATGAAGAAGTAAAAATTTATACAGACTTTTGTTCGGAAAACTTCAAAACAGAGTCTCGTAAAATCTCGATATAGTTAAACGTTAACGTTAAAACGCATATTAAAAAGATAAGCTTGAGTCATGTACTGAAATTATCTGGCTTTGAATGAGGATCATTGGTGGGGTTATGTGAACACGGTAATGAACATTGTGTTCTGCAAAATGAGAGCAATTTGTCGACTATGCTAGGACAGATTAATAACATAATAAGGATTCTGCTGCCTGTAGTCAGTTAGTTAGTTAGACAGTGAGTTAGTTAATTAGTTAGTTAAACGTGGAAATCTGGCTGTGTAGTAACAATCTAATGGCGGTAAGTTCGGGAAAGCAAATCGATTTGCGGTGCCTGTAATACAGTATGTGGCGACGATGGATGGGTCACTGCTGATACAGCTGCAACACTTGCACGGTGCGTTTCATGTTTCTGCATCCGCTGCAGCCTCAGTCACTATTAGAACTACCCACAGAGCAAAACAGTGGTCACGTGTAATTCGGATGCACGCTGCACACTAATGGCGCATAGGTCTGTTTACATTACAGTCACAAGATTTATTACAATTACGTAACGACACAAATATCGAGATTAGCACTTTTCGTTGTGCAAAACTGCAAATCAGTTACACAATTAGGTGTGCGCCAGATTAGTTGTAACTGTGTCAGTTAGTGACGCTGGGGTAGTTCAGTCAGGATAGACATTAGGCTACGAGATCGAAGAACCGGGGTTCGATTCCAAGCAGAGGCAATAAATTCGTGCGACGGGATAGTGTAGTCTGCATTGCTACTCGCTACGGGCTAGTTACTCGAGGGTTCGAATCCCAGTAGGGACGTGATTTTCCGCAACCATCCCGACTGGCCATGGAGCTCACCCAGCTTCCTATTAACGGGTACCTGATCATTCCCGGAGTAAAGCGACCGAGGTTAAAGAAAGTGTATAACTATTCCTCTGCTTCCCATCTGTGTCTTCATGGAATGTTACAGACTGAATGTTACCTCTTACCTTTATTATCAGATAGTTCCGTCATGCAGCCATCCATGGAGAACTGTTCGAAGTAACTAAGAAGAGCGTCTTATTATATAGCTGATTTAAAGTCTCATACCACAAGACAAAACGATTCAGTAGATCGGGGAAGTTGATGAATTTCCTCAGTTGATAAAGGTAAAAGCTAGAATAGCATCTCGATCGGACCACGACGACACCTTCTAAATCCCTTCCAGTTTATCAGTTGTCCTATCATTCGAGACTATACAGCTGCAGTTGTTGACAGCGTCGTTAAATAAACGATTTACAAAAACAAAAACACAACGTCAACTTCCCTCGTCGGAGAGCTGTAGGCAGCGCTTGGCGCTCCGACAGTAGCAATGCTGGTGCAGTATTCACCATCTTGGTAAACTGGTGTTAGACTCGAGTTGAAATGTGATTGGCACACGGTGACGCACGGAAGGGGAAGTGAAGGGGAACTGGCGAATGGAGTGGGTAGCCAGTACCCTTCACACTACCTCGGAACGTATTTTATCCAGCATTACTACCGCTGATGCGCACACCTCGGCTGCCAATAGTCGACGGAACTGACGCCCCCGTCGATTTAAATGGACTCGTCCGTTTCGCCGAAAGACGAAATCTGGTTTCTGCGCGTGTGCCATCACATTTCAACTGGCCTATACCTTAGGCGAGTGTTGGTTGCCGTTGTGTTAGTTATACAGTTTTATCGTTTGTTATGGAAGGGAACGTGAAAATATTATTAGGAACTTAATAGAAAACATGCTCCGGTAACGTAACAAATAAAAGATTAACGCACAAAATATTTACGGTGGAAACTGGTGAACGGGTCCAAATGAAGACAAATGAGAATGTTGAAGATTATAAAGTGAGTCATATCTTCCAGTGGTCATGGGAAACTGTCCATACGGGTTGGGAAGTGAAGAGACTCGATGCCCATTGTACAGGATTCTGGGTTGACCCCAGGGACCGTGTGGACTTGTGTGAAAAATCTCGTCCCCACCGGCATTCGATCCCCCGACCGTCCACCGCGTAGCAAGTTGCTATAGCGACTGCGCTATCCCGGCCCACATATGACCTACTGCCGCAGCGAAGCTAACACACCTGGACCTAGTTATAGTAATAGCTGTTATGTTATATTAAAATCGAACAGACAGCTAAAATTCAATTCGTATTGGTGCCACGACGTTACGTTACGTTACTTTCCATGAAAGAATTACTTTAATACTGGGGTATTTTCAAAAGGCCTCTTACGTTACACGATGTAAGATCTGTACGGAAGTGGCTTTAGAATGGCTTCCGCCTCACAAGTTCGCGTGTCAGCTTATGGTTATTGCTGATTGTAGGAAAATAAATGTGCGGTGTTGGTGTGTTCTTCAGTGCCGTAAGGTGCGTAATAAGTTTTGTGAAAATCGGTCCATTTGTTCGACAGATTAAATAGAGGGTTTCGTGGAACTGCCAGGCATATTCAATGAAAGTATGGTGCTCTGAAGAGGCAAATATTTATCGTTTCTAGATGGTAAATTAGCCTAACAACAGAGCTTGGCCAAATATAAAGAAAATTAATTAAATTTTACAGTAATGCGTAATGGTTTTGATGCTTCCAAACCGTTTTCTGTGTTTGCACTTTTCTTTCAAACGAAAGACACAGATTACTGAAAATCTTAGGCCTACGTCACAAACTGCTCCTGTTTTCGGTGTGCTTCGGTTACTGAAAATGATACGTCATATAATCCTATCAAATTTTGTTTAAAACTTGCCATAAGGTAACCATAAAAATTCTGTCACAAAGCCGTAACAGATCTTGTGACTGCAGCACCATTTTTAGTGAACAATCTGGCATCCCTTCCTCTTCGCCTAGATACTGATCAGACAAAACTCAGAAAATGTTCTTATTCAAATTAACAGGTCAGGCAATGTAAGTACAAACGTAAAATTGAGCCGTGTTTGTGTAAATTTTGTCACCATGGAAGAGCAAAACGTATTACATATTCTGATTCTGTGTCTGTAGCTTTAGGTATCCAGTCTGCAAAAACATATGCTCCTTGGTATGTTTTCATTTATGGCCTGTCTGACTGTATCATATATTATCATATTATTTCACGAACGGCATGTATTTCTTGGATCTAAAATGTGTTCTGATTTTCTCTAAAAATTTTTTCTGAAACATTTCTCATTCTAATTACAATTCAGCGACATATTGCCACACATGTACACACGTCTTCATGTAAAGTGCCCATTGTTCTTGTCAGATTGAAAAAAAGTTGAATTTTTTGAGAGTTTTTCGAAAATACACAAATATCTAATTTTAGGAAAATACGTCCAGTAGCAGACGAGTTGTTCTATGCAGATAAACAGACAGACATAACGAAACTAATAGTCGCTTTTTGCAATTTTGCGAACGCGCCTAAAAAATGGCTAATGTTGTGAGATGCGTGCCCACTAATGCTAGCTAGGGACAAGTGACAGTCAGTTACCCAGCTGATGTAAAAACTTTCTGTTACTATAGAAACTGAACTTCATGGTCCGTTTTCACAAGTCTCTGAACAAGCTGGATCCATTTCATATCTTTCGATCTAATTTTTCTTTTATCTGTTTCGATACCATCTTTACATCCAGGCCCAGTCCTTGGTGTGCCAAAATATTTCATGGTGACTTCTATCAAGTTAGTGTAATATATTAGAGAGCGTCTCTCGTTGATATCCGTGAGGTGCCTGGCACTTATCTCGACCGACACGCCGACCACGTTGGCAGACTCTTCGTCTGCATTCCTCATCCTCCCCATAAAAATTCCTGGTTGCCTTTTACATGACGCCACATCCACTTCCTTCTACATTTTTTAATTCGTTATTCCGTATCTTCCACTCGTTTGACGTTATATAATCAAAATTTCTGACAATCTTTAGGTGCCATCCGTGACGTACAACATAGTTTACGTGTATTACAAAGATGACTAGTTACGGTCCATTTTTTGGACCATCACCAGAACCCTTGATAGAAACTATACAAATTTTCTATAAACATTGAAGAAAGAAATCTCTTCCTTTACATTGCTACATAAAACTTAATAAAATTTGATAATATTACTGGAAAATGTCCTCTTCTTGCAGAATTCAACACACGCTGTCATATTGTAACGAACACGTCGTACTTGCTATAAAACGCCTCGGCCACACTTATCAGCAGCACCTTTTGTTGCGCCCATTACGAAAATACATAAGGAAGCTGCACTATGAACGTTAATTGTAATGTGCGTACCTCTTGTGTTTATTGATTATTTCTCATATTTCTGTTTTAATATATAGTTTTCGCATATATTTATTTTACATTGTTTCCACCAATTATGTGCATTTTAAATAGTTTAATACGTCAGTGCAAATGAAGAAATTTCTTTCATTAATGTTTATATACAATTTGTATAGTTTCTTTCATGCGTTCTGGTTTACGGGTCTGAATTTGGGCCGAGAAATAGGCCGACACTAGTCGTCTTGGTAATAAACTGTGTTGTGTATGACAGAACTCCTGTGGATACATTTGTACATTTATGGAATTACCGACACCGTCATTATATGAACAATAAAAAATTTAACACCTGAACGTATGTACGTGTGTAGCAGCTGTCTTTGTTTCTGTCTAAAACGGAGGCACTATTTTTTTCTAAACATTCGGAATATTTTCCCCCCAAAAGGACCACATTTTGCGTTGAAAGAGATGTAATATTGAAGGCCATGTTGCTTGTTTCTTTTAAAACAGGTCACAAATTTTGTTTTCGATAGAAACAGCGTCATGGTACCAACGGGAAGCATTTGAAACAATGACTGGTCTTCTGTTGTGAATTCATTGGAAGTCGAGTATCGCTTCAGACGTTAGATACCTTAAAAGTGCGAATGCCACCTGCTGCTAGTGCCGTGTACGCTATTCGTAAGCTAACCGCCCGTCCCATGAAAAGCTTCTCGTATCTCCGAAGAACCCTGCAGGGAAGGAATTGACTATCATACAGATACTCCGTGCCTGCAGATTAACTGGGTGGGGGAAGTGGAGATTGGATGCTTACCCTAATCATTGAACACTCCCTCCACCACCAGACTATTCCCCTTCCCCGGTCGTTTCCTTGAGCCGGCAAAAACCATCGACTCTTCCCCATCATAGACATCCAAGTATCCCATAATATTATTATGGGTCTTCGTTATGTGAAATTGAGCCTACCAAATATCTTGCTCCATATAGCGGAGACCTGTGGTTGTATTGAAGAAGGGGTGGATAGGAGGAGGTGCAAAGTAGGGGGTTTGGGGAATGAAGAGAAGAAGGGTTAGTGTGGTCTGGATCGATGCCACGGGTAGTACTGCCTGGCGTGGCGGGTGTGGGTGGTTGTATCCGCACTCACTGCCTGCCACCCTTAGCTCCACAAACTGAACATACACCACCAGCCATTGTTAGCGCATTACAGTTTCATCAACTCACTAATCATCATATGATGTGCAACTGAGCAAGGAATTGGTACAGTATTTCTAAAATACTCTCGGACAGTCAGTCGCATCTGAAATGATACAAAATTCAACGTTAAAAAGGGTCTATTATTTCCATCTTGAGAACATTTATGGGAAATTATCATGAAGTTATGGTGTAGAGAAAGGTGCTGGAAACGTTGATTTTTAAATCGTCTTTGACAAGGTCCGATATTATATCAATACATTTTTAGCCGTGAAATCCCAAAATTTTACGTCATAACCCACCAGCATCTACCATTAGTGCTGTACATAAGTGCTCAGAGCCAAAAGTCTACAGCAGGCCACACACAAGTCTTACATATAATTTCAACGTGGTGAGTTCCAAAATATTTACAATGATACTGGAAGCAACGAAAAAACTACACTGTTGAGATAACAGTGCGATATTACAAACGTGACAACACCGCACTGGTGACGTAGCGGAAAGGTACTAAGCACTGGACAACAATGCACTGTTGAACTAGAGGTATAACGCTACTAACAGGACAACACTCTCCTGTTGAGCTAGCGGTATGAGCGACTAACAAGACAACGCTGCACTGTTGAGCTAGCGGTATGAGCGACTAACAGGACAACACTCCACTCTTCAGCTAGTGTTATGAGCTACTAACAGGACAACACTGCACTGTTGAGCTAGCGGTATGAGCGACTAACAGGACAACACTGCACTGTTGAGCTAGCGGTATGAGAGACTAACAGGACAACACTCTACTCTTTAGCTAGCGTTATGAGCTACTAACAGAACAACACTGCACTGTTGAGCTAAAGGTATGAAGCTACAAACAGGACAACTTTGCACTCTTGTGTTAGCGGTACTGAATTACAGTAATCGCTGCACTCCTTCCATAACGGCGTTTATATCATTTCTCTGATGATTCATATTTTAATGTCACGCGGAATGGCAAAACAAATTGCATGCAGGAAGAATTCGTTTACACTCCTAGTTCCTGTTTTGCGCAGGCTGGCCGAGTTTTAAGACATTTATAGCGTCTACCACTACCACCACTACCATCACCACCACTCCCCGCTCCAAACATCTGTCATAACTTAGCATTCCAGTTTACAAACGTATGTTATTTCTTTTCTGCCTTTCACTTTAGGCTGTTTCATTCCAAAAATGGACGCTACAGCTCTGGTGTTTGTCATTATGTATTATTTCATTCCACCCGAACGCCTCACTACAGGCAGCACAGCTTGCCATGTTGTTCTACTACTGCAGCATCTCGCTTTACACCAGCAATGGTTAACGAATAGCGTAACCACATTTGCTTGAACATTACTGTGCCGAATTTCTTTACTAGCATAAACAGTCATATTTTAAGAACCAATTTCATATTCCTCTACTGTATAAATAATATTACAATTTATGGCCTTGTTTCGCTGTTCGTGACTGACCATAATGTGTTATTGCATATGAAATGATAGACCTACTGCACAAATGTGCACATCATGAAATACTGAAACCCAAAATGGCAACTTACATTATCAGTTATATCTAGCTGGCACAGAACTTATGTGTCCTTCTAATCCAAACCGATACAGAGTATTACAGTTCGTTATGACAGCCACAAGTAATGGGCGGTCATTAGTCGTGCAGAGAAAAGTACTCATCGGTAATGCAACACATAATTCCACCACAATAATGAGGTTTCCAAATCCACAAGTTTCTCATTTATTCCATTCTTGAAACTGATAATCTGTTAAATTTTGCTAATTATCCTAGCAATATATTGTAGAACGTGAGGAATAAGGCATTTTAATTATTTCTATAAATAAAGGCAGATTAACAACCGTCAAAAACACAACTCCATAAGAATAATAAGTTAAGCAGCTACGTGTTTCGACCCTCTAGGGGTCATCTTCAGGCTCATATTTGAAACATACCAGGAAACATACAGATCATGTGCGGAAGGGAGATCTCGCTTCTTACGGATTTTTGTTACAAGTCTGGACTTTACATATAATTTGATTTCAAGATTAAAATTGAAGATTAAGACGTAAGATTAAAATTAAATTGAAATTAATTTAGTGAAAGCAATTATTAAAATCTTCAGTTTTTTAAAATCAGCTGTTTTTAGTAGTGGAGTTTTACTGGTAGGTTTCACTAGTAAAGACTGTTATTTTTTAAAAACTGAATATTTTAATAACTGCTTTCACTAATTCAATGTCAATTTAAATTTAATCTTATAATTTTAAGCTCCAATTTTAATCTTGAAATCAAATTATGTGTAAATACTAGACTTGCAACCAAAACCTGCAAGAAGCAAGATTACCCTCCCGCCCATGTTCTGTATACTTCCTAGTATTTTTCAAATACCAGCCTGAAAATGATCCCTAGAAGGTCGAAATATGTATCTGGTTCACATATTACTTTAAAAAGTTGTCTTTGACGGTTATTAATGTACCTTTGTTTATTCTCCAACACAACGGGATGCATAAAGTTAAAATTCTTTCTATGTTTTTTAATTTAGTTTTAAAAGTAAATTCAAGTGGCCAAACATTTATGCAGTTGTAGCACGGTGTTTATGAATTTGTTCAGATTTTTATTTATTCTTGAATAAAAGTGACGTTGTCACTGAATTTGTTTTCCACTTTTGAGGTCTCCTGTTTTCTGTTTTATATAGAGTAAGGCTCGCAGGAATTTTACCCCCTTAAAACGTCAAAACTTAAAAGCTTTTCTTGTAAGTACGCTGATTTATGGGCTTTGGACTATATTCTGCTGAGAGGAACTGAATTATTTAACAGGCGATAATTTAGACATTTATTTTCCCTAGACTAGCCTAAGTGCTATAACGTTGTTCGTGGTCAGTGTGTGAAAAAAACAGAAGTTCGATAAAAAGAAAATGTAGTTACATGCAAGATTAAGCACTGAAGTTACTTCATAACGAAGAACGTAATTAAAAATGCAGGTAGGAAAATTCTTTTGGTGCTCATTTTATTTATTTTTTTTATCAACCTTGTAACTTTAACATCCTTTACCTTTTTTCTTACAGCTTATCACGAGATAATGAACAGGCCTACAGAGACTTCAGTAATTTACGCCTTGGGGCACGTAATATTTGGCGACGAAAATAGCTCAGTATGTGTTATGTTACGTGCTCATGTAAAGTACGGAAGTATAAAATTTACGCGAAATTAAAATAATTGAATTCTAATTAATGATAAGTTTTATGAATAACAGTACTTTAAAAAAACTCTTTCCAGAAAAAATTGAAACTAATTTAACAGGATGTAATTACTTATAGATCAAGATGAAAAATATCATAAATACATATGAACAAATTACAAATTCGTAAGAACAAAAGTAAAACAATGTAATAATACGATTTCCAAAGAATAATTAATTATTTCCCAAAATTATTATCGAAGAGTGATGGCGATTTACTTGTATGATGACCGTCACTTTTAGGGATGACCTACGAAGGTCAAGTTTTTTAACTGCTTAACCCTTGCATATGGAACCAATAGCTTGTCCCAAAACTTCGGTAACAAATTAAAATTCTCAAAAACTCGAAGGAGCAGAGTTCTTCTTGAAAAGCTAACATTTCCGCAACCAGTGAAGAAAGTCTCCACATTTTATGGAAAATGAACTTTCATTTCCTCGTTCACGAAAGGCCGCTACCTACCCCTATTAGTCAGATAAATCCAGTCTATGGCCCTGCATCCCACCTATTGAATATACATTCTATTATTATCTTTCCATCTACGCCTTGGTTTTCCAAATGGTTCCTTTCCTCAAGTTTTCACACCAAAATCCTGTATGCACCTGTCCTTTCCCCATACGTGCTACATGCCTTGCCTATCTCATTCTTCTTAATTTTATTACCCAAAAAGTATTTGGTGAACTCAAATCATAAAGCTCTTCGTTATGTAGTCCAATATTCTATGCTGCGTAATGTCCCAGAAGAGCGCAGATCTCGTTTACACGGAGGCGGATGCCTGAAGTCGCGCGTCCTCTTTTTGTTCATCATGTCACACGATTTCAAACTTCGACGCAATAGACTTCACATTCAAAAAGAAAGTGTCATAACTTAGCTAATTTCAGCATTCATTGCATCTGTGTGTTCTGAGGTTTAACCGAGGTACATATTGCTTCATATCTGTAATATCTTGTAGAGTTTCTGACATAAGAGGATAAAACCCACGTCTTTTGCACCGTATCTGCGCGCCATTATGACTGATAACCTTACATGTGCTCTACAATCCTGGAACACTGATAATTAAGAGGAGGGGGAATAGAAATCTGTTCCGAATTATTTCCGTGACTTTCGTGCATCACGTGAATTTTTCTCCGCCTGTTACCCCCGCTACGGCCCCCCCCCCCCTCTTCGGGAATGATTCAACTCCAGTTCCTTATTAATTCCGCCGACTAAAAATACTTCACACTGCCACTGCCTTGCGACTCCGGGGAATCAATAGCAGAATTCACGACGTTCGAGTAAAGCTGTTACTCAGTATGCAACGCCGAGTGCCGCGTCGGATGGAGTTTTAGTACAGTTAGCGGCAGAACCTCAGACCAGAGCGCTGAAACAAGGCATCTTGCGTTGAGTGTCACTTTCTGCAGTTTGTCCCGCAAGGACTGAATTAAACAACTTCACAAAGCAGATTGAAAAGCTAACAGTTGCTCAGCTAATTAAGAAATTACAGTACATTATGTATTCTGCTGTTTCCTCACCGTAATAACAAGAGCATGACATTACTTCACATTTTAAAGCAGCTGCTGCTTGATGTGAAAAAGTAACAGACTTGAAAGTTTTCGGAAAGGTAAATACTGGAAATCGTATTATTTGACAGCGTTTATCTAGTTAAGAACAGGAGTTACTACGTTTATCTGCTAATTTCCTAAATGTAACCTTCTGCATAAATTTTGTGTCAATTTTAAGAAGGGCTGGACTGCAAAATTGGGTTTTGATTGTGAAAAAAACGGCTTATAGCGATGCATGATATAAGAGACAACAGAAAATACAGTGTCTTCAAAACGCACATTGGCTAAGTAACAGGGTATTTGACTACACATTCACAAGCCACCGATAAATACTGTTTTTTTTTCGCTACGAACCTTCCCGTTATTTCAGACATTTAGGTTGGAGACTGAATCTGTAAAGGTCTTAAAAACTCTTGAGTACTGAGTTTCTCATGGCGTTGCTTACGGATAGCACTGTACTGTTGGGGGGGGGGGGGTGCCGCGGGGGCGCGGTGGGTTGGGCACCGCCCCCCAACGCGGCAAACCCCCGGTTCGGTTTTC
>Ga0123354_10014053_pt1 | contig 12454 bp, 12 predicted proteins | sample TergutLab28metaG_2_FD_97872 | JGI IMG/M metagenome (GOLD analysis project Ga0123354, IMG submission 97872) | Labiotermes labralis P4 segment gut microbial communities from Petit-Saut dam, French Guiana - Lab288 P4 | ecosystem: Host-associated > Arthropoda: Insects > Digestive system > Gut ... | reverse complement strand
TGTCTGTAGTTTCAATACCTAAAGTTTTGCATATTGAGTAGTGCAAATGTGTACAAACTTTATCGTGTCTCATTAAATATTCGTTCTTTGCCAAAATGGGACATCCCGAAGTTAAGTGGTCAAATATTATTATTATTATTATTATACTCAGTTACTGCGGATGCCTTATCAGTGACTTCAGATCGTTTAGGCATATCGTCAGTGACTGCAGGTACGTGACTGAATGCGGGTGGGTGATCAGTGACTTCAGGTCGTCACTGAAAGTATGGGATCAATGACTGCAGGCATGTACCCACTTAATATGGGTACGTAACTAAGAAACTCCAGATGAGTGACCAAGTAACTGCGTACGTAACCCGGAGTCTAGTTGCACGTAGCACGACTGGCGTCACTTGAAGCCTTACTGCTCTCAACAAGGATGCTGGGTCCAGTAGATCAATAGCACGTCTCTTTGCATTGCACGGCTTCACCGCACAGGCACTACTATCAGGACATGAAACATCAGCTTCAGTCTGTAGCAGTTTCAGAACACATACCGGCGGCATTGTGCGTTAGTGTTGTCTCTGCTGTCCGTAGTGCACACCAACAAATATTGTGGCGTCACTTCATTACTTTACTCGGGTACAGGTGCAGTTGAACTGCCAGTACTGTCTCACCTAGAGCGATAAGCACTTGTTGTGTCATCACTGACCACGTGACGTTATCTGTGGAGTTGCCGTAAGATTCGCGCGCCACTCCACGGCCTCTTTCACAGGACGTTTCTTTATTCTTGACAAAAACCAAGCGTTAATTTCAACAGTTGGAGTGCTGCCACCAGGTTTTCCTTGTTGTGTTATTCTGTATTCTCGATGCTCAACCATTTCTTCACCCCTAGTCTGTACTTCACAGAGACACACTCTGTTTCAATTATAAGGAACGTCATCTTCCTCGGGGAGAACAGTCAGTTATAAGATCTGTTTTTCCTGCTTTAGCGTGTACCTCACAGATAACACTCAGTTCAAAGATATGTTTCTTCTGCCTCAGCACGTACCTTACCGAGAACACTCAATTATAAGATCTGTTTTTTTCTGCCTCAGCATGTACCTCACAGATAACAATCAAATGTAAGATGCTTCATCTGCCTCGACAGTAACCTCACAGATAACACTCAACTGTAAGATCTGTTTCATCTGCCTCAACAGGCACCTCACAAAGAACACTCAATTGTAAGATGTTTTATCTGCCTCAACAGGAACCTCACAGAGAACACTCAACTGTAAGATGTTTCATCTGCCTCAGCACGTACCTCACAGAGAACAGTCAGTTATAAGATCTGTTTCTTCTGCCTCAGTGCATACCTCACAGATAACCTTCAATTTTAAGATGTTTTATCTGCCTCAACAGGAACCTCACAGATAACACTGAAGTGTAAGATATTTCATCTGCCTTGTCAGGAACCTCACAGAGAACACTTCCCCAACTCCTATCTTAAATACAAGCAGGTTGCACCTCACTTGCTCACTTGTTTCCTTACTCACATGCATAGTGCTGTATAGAGTAGGATTCTTGCACTGTGTTTATTTGTGATTTGTGAAAGTGCAGTCAGTGAGTAGTGAAATGGAAAAGATGTGGATGGAAGCTGTCATGGCATAATTTGCAGTTCTGCGCTGGCATTTGCCTGGAATGAGAGAGGAAAGCCAAGAAAGAATTCAGAGAGACTCAGAGCCTGCTGGTTATGAAACACGCATGGGAACCACTTGACCAGGAAATTTGTATGCTGTGTTATCAGAACTTGTTTTGGACACTCTTGGCGATGAAAACTGTCTGTGGTAATACAGTACTAGCAATGAACGATAACAGTCAGTTAATCATTGTGTACCATCCATTGCAGGCCACTGCTGAAGCAAATCAAGAACTCTGCTGAGTCCCACATCGTACTCGACTGCTCCACGGAGCGGATATACGACGTGCTTAAGCAGGCACAGCAGATTGGCATGATGAGTGACTACCACAGCTATCTCATCACGTCGCTGGACCTGCACAGTGTCGATCTTGAGGAGTTCAAGTACGGTGGTACCAACATCACAGCCTTACGTCTGGTGGACCCTGATGATCCAGAGCTCCAGAAAGTGGTACAGAACTGGGTGTACGGTGAGCTGCGGTATGGGCGCAAGTTGGACCTGCCGCCCCCAAGGGTAAGCGACCTGGACCACAGCGTAGGTCTACTGTCTGCACTGCTTTCTTGCAAGCATGCTGCTCAGTGCCTCTTTGTAATCCCTTTATCTGTTTCAGGATAACCTGACTCTCATCAAGGTGAGTGACCAAATTGTGTGTGTCTATGAGGAAACAGAATTCAAGGTGGAAGATGCAAAAGACAAGCTTAAAATGTACTGTGAGTATATAAAAGGCTTGGAAGGGTGGGTTTCATTTTGTAGCAAGTGGATAAAAATTCAGCCATGTTCAGCTTGTTCCATTTACAGTTTAACATAAATTTCGCCTTCCAGTCAGTCAGGCACAGACAAAAATCCAAATTTTAAATGGAAGCATCAAGATGAGCTTATAAACGTAATATAATATTAAATAGTGTACGTCAGCACAACTACTTTATTATTCAAGGTAATTACATAGGCTACATGTTTTGACTGTAGATTAGTCATCTTAAGGCCTATTTATGTCATTTGAGTCACAAGATGCTATGCACACTTTGGGATCCCATCGTGTTTAAACACATGGAATACATCAAATTAAATCATTTGTTTCAAAGGGTGTGACGTGTAAATTGTGTTTACAACAGTGGGATACATAAAATTGGATCATTTGTCTCGTAAAATGTGTTATACAAATTGTGTAATAAAAAGTTAAAATATATAAAATTCTTAAAACACAATTTGTGTAACACATTTTATGAGACAAATGATCCAATTTTATGTATCCCACTGTTGTAAACACAATTTACACGTCACACCCTTTGAAACAAATGATTTAATTTGATGTATTCCATGAATGTAAACACAATGGGATCCCAAAGTGTGCATAGCATCTTGTGACTCAAATGACACAAACAGGCCTGAAGATGACTAATCTATAGTCGAAACGTGTAGCCTATGTAAATACCTTGAATAATAAAGTAGTTGTGCTGACGTACACTATTAAAAATCCAAATGTTTCACAAGTATTATTTAGCCCCTCAACACGGGACTCCATGCGCTGTGCACTCCTCAAATCTTCATGTGTCACCAGCCTCAGTGCACTGTACTAAGTGAGTACACTTTATAGTACTTTAAATGTGGAACTTGTCTGTCCCTGGTAGAAGATGGAATTTAAACCTCAGCATTATGCAAGAGTTAAAAGATTTCTCATATCAAATTTGGCAAAAATTTGGAATATGGTATGTATTGCAATTACAATTTTAACTAGATACTGCCTTATTTTCGATCAGTGCAACTGAAAATTGTTATTTTCTAACAACTGATACTGAAAGTCTCAATTATAGCATTTTGAAAAAATCTGTCACATGGTTTAGATACTGATGCTGCACCACAGACAGACGGACAGACAACGAATACCGGTATGATCTGTCATATTTTGTAGATGCTGATACTAGTCTGCAGACAGTGGGACAGTTCACAGATTTGACCCTACACAGTATGTTCTGTCTTGTATGAGATCTGAGTTTTTCACAGTGGTGTTGCTGAGGATTAAAATTCTCTGATATATGAGCCCATAACTGGTGAGTGGTGCCTGCCAATTGGAAGGATTGTGGTGCCTTCATCTTCAGAGGACAAGATTCTTCAAGGTGAAGATGCCACGATCCTTTGAAATGTCAGGAACTACACTGCACAACAAATCATAAGACTTAAATTCTATTGTCTGTTTTACTTTGTAGAAAATTTCTAGGTTTCTTTTGCAAAAGCTAAATTCCATATAATACTTTCTGTTTGTGACATGCCATAGTTCTAAACTTCCTTGTGTGATTACCCATTCATGAAGTCCATGATGCCGGTACAGTTAGTCATGTGAGATGCTCATATTGAATGTTTTGCAGACAGAGACAGCATTGATGTATGACGCAGTACACCTCTTCGCTGAAGCACTGCATGCCCTCGACAGTTCACAGAGAATTGACATCAAGCCTCTCAGCTGTGACAATGTGGACACCTGGCCACATGGATATTCACTGATCAACTACATGAGGGTTGTGAGTATAATAATCATTGACTATCATGTCCTTTAGGTCGAAGGGTTATACAAATTAAGGCAACAAATTCTCTGATGCTGAGAACTTTATTCTGATATGGCACATGGGTAGCAGATGGCTGTGAGGTTATGTATGGACCACCTTCACTACAATCCCAATCTCATTGCCATTGATTTCTGTCTCTTTGGATGTGTTAAGAAGCATGTAGCTGACAAAGCATTAACTACAGCAGCTGTCAAGCAAGCTGTCGCGTCCTGGTTACAGAATTCTGCCAAGGATTTCTTCCACATCTGGATACAAGCCTTGGTGCTATCATGCAATAAATTCTGAAATGTTGACACTGACTTTGTGGAGGGCTGATATGTACCATGTGCTACGTATGTAACGATGTTTTGGGGCCTATGCATTGAAATTAGTATAAAATCCTCAGCATTAGAATGTTTATTATTTTATTTCTTGAAACTATTTTATAGACAGTCATTTGTGGGTAGCTGTTGCTGTAGAGAAGCTACAATGTGTAGGTACCAAATACAGTGGTTTTTTTCTGCTGATCGCAGGCTGAGATGCGTGGCCTCACAGGTGTCGTCAAATTTGACAGCCAGGGTTTCCGCACGAACTTCGTGCTGGACATTGTGGAGCTCAGCAAAGATGGCCTAAAGAAGATAGGTACTTGGAACTCCACTGAGGGTGTGAATTTCACGCGCACGTATGGCGAGGCCTACACGCAGATCGTTGAGAGCCTGCAAAACAAGACGTTCATAGTGACCACAATCCTTAGCTCACCATACTGCATGCATAAGGACTCAAGTGATAAACTATCAGGCAATGCACAGTTTGAGGGATATGGCATTGACCTGGTGCATGAGATCAGCAAGATTCTGGGGTTCAACTACACATTTAAGTTGGTGCCAGATGGACGGTACGGGTCTCTGAACAGGGAGACGAAGGAGTGGGATGGCATGATGAAGGAGCTGCTCGATCAGGTGATGAGTTTAGATAACGTTATATCATGTGATGAGTGTAGATGATGTTTGATCATTTGGTGAAATAGTAAAAATAAGTTTGTAACTGGTAAGGTATAGTTCAGTTCAGGCCTGCTGGACCTTTCATGTGATGCAGCAACTTTGGCAAAATTTAGTCTGCATGCAGGCAGCATGAAATTCCATACATAGACTGAACAATGAATTAATATACAGGCAGTTATATGTAGAATTGTACCTGTGAATTTTTGTGTACATTATTGGCAGTAACAGTATACTCATAGAAATAGGAAAAATGTGTAAACAAATGCAATTTACAACTAGTTGAAGGTGTTTTTTTAATCACATTTTTACAAAATGAAATTCTGCATTGTATGTCTCCATAAATATATAGCATACAATTTTTCAATATTAGTTTGGCATTCTGTCTCAGCTTTGCCACAGAAACGGTTACTAGACATTTTCTGATTTCAAATGTATCCATGCACATGTTGCTTGCAAGCTGTTGGTTCGGCAAGTCTTTTCTAGATTACGTGATGGAAAAACATATGATGAACGAATTGCTAGTTTGGTGGTGATAACAATTTGGGTCTATTGATGAACCATTATACAGTGTGCATTTAGCACTTGTGACAGTGACCACTCAGTGCAGAACTGCTGTATGACTGTACCAATGTGCATCTGTTGCAGAAAGCAGACATTGCCATTGCAGATCTCACCATTACATATGATCGAGAGCAAGCTGTGGACTTCACAATGCCCTTCATGAATCTCGGTAAGCATGCACAGTAACTGTAGATACAAATACTGTGACAAGCACTTGACATGCCTGACAATGGTACTTGGTGTGTGCAGGGATCAGCATCCTCTACCGGAAACCCATCAAGAGGCCACCCAACTTGTTCTCCTTCCTGTCGCCCTTGTCACTGGACGTGTGGATCTACATGGCCACGGCTTATCTGGGCGTGTCCATGTTGCTCTTCATACTGGCGAGGTAAACACAAGAGCTGAAGTATAATTATGAGGGAACAGGAACGCGTGATGTGTGCTGTGCGCTACAGTGGAGTGGAACTAATTCACTGCCACATTTCTCACCTGATATCTCTGAGCTGTTCACATTTATTCACTTAGTCACATTTTCACACCAGGTTGCTAGTAAATCCTGCCCTCATGTAACAGTAAGAAATGTAAAGTGTCCTTGTAAATGCCATGAAGGTATATGGGGGAGTGGATGTGTGGCAGCACTCATTCTTCACTCAGGCACTAGATGGAGGTCAGTGGCGAGCCTCATGCTCCGGCCACTTCATCCCTGGGGATGGAGGCCACAGTACCAATTGTGCAGAAGGCTGGATGGACCTCAGAGCCGTTCTAGACTTTTCATAGCAGAGAAGAATCTCTTGCTGTTGCCACGAGCTGAACCCTAAATTGTCCAGCCTGTAGTGTAGTCACTATACCAAATGAGCTATCCCAGCTCCATTCAGGTAGCAGTAGAGTTCACATTTCTAATCCATTGATCTGTGTTGTGCTGATGCACTCTTCTTCACACAGTCAACACATTCATTACCTTTTGAATGGATCATTCATTACAACTGTAAAATCAAGGAAAAGAAAATTAATGTAGATATTGACATAACGTACAATATTTTATACCAGACTACATTAAAGTGTAATCTACTTCACTTCTCCCGCATGTTCATTACAGTAAGTTGCTGCTGAACTCTGTATGTGTCGCTATCAGTATCCTGAGGGCAGCCATCATGTAGTCATTCTGCATGTGTACTGCATGTTCTGCCACCTCATACAATTTTTACAGTACAGTAGCCTGGCAGACCTACTGACATGGCTCCAGGCCTTGCTGCCATGTTGTAAGAATACACCAGTGTTTTTAGCTCAGCTGGGTTACTCCACTACACACACTGCATGACATAACACAAGAGGAGGCATTAAAAACAACTGAAAATTATTTTGTCCCTGATTAACTTCAACAGAGGAAGTTGATAAACTGGGTTTTCAGGGTTAACAGTTTGGAAATATGTAAGTGACATGCATTTTGATGCAGAACACATATCCCAGATTCAAAATTGCAAAGAAAGAGTTGCCAAGCCATTTTAAGGTAGATTCTCATTCCCTGTAAGTGAAATGTTATTAACTGAGGTTTTATTCCTGGAAACCCATTTTGTACCATAAAAATGCTGAATGATCATGAGAATAAGTACAAATAATACGGCATACAGATATGCACTATTGTTCCTGACATGTTGACTGTATTTCTGATGCTTTCTTTCAAAAGCGATGGCTATTCTTGACACTTTTTGTTCATTTAACATTCTGTTTTCAAATTTCCTCATCTCAGGCAAAGTGAAAGATGAAAAAGTTTCAAAATTTGAATAAAACTACAAAAAAGTAAAGATTTTTGTAAAAGAAATGCTTTTGCCCTAGGCACTGCTGCAGGCTCATTTGGCTAAGGGACTGCCAACTGACAAGTTCGCTCAGTGTTGAAATTCGACTCAGTGTCAGTCGCAGTCATCGGGGGGCTGTAAATATTAATTTCTTTGTTATTGTGGAGGGGGGTTATTTAATATTTATAAAGGTACAGTTCACATTGTGTTATTGTCCATCCCCTATGCTAAATTTTGTTTGCACACTTCTCATGATGCCCCGGGTGTCTGGGTTGCAGGTTCACGCCTTATGAATGGCAGAACCCGCACCCGTGTAACCCTGACCCGGATCACTTGGAGAACCAGTTCACCCTCCTGAACTGCATGTGGTTTGCCATCGGCTCACTCATGCAACAGGGCTGCGACTTCCTGCCCAAGTAAGTGTACATATTTATCTGCAGGTTCAGCCCCTATGAGTGGGACAACCCACACCCCTGCAATGATGAACCAGATGTGCTGGAGAACCAGTTCAGCCTGCTGAATTCACTCTGGTTTACTATTGGGTCCCTCATGCAGCAGGGCAGTGACATCGCCCCAAAGTGAGCAGACATAACAAAATCACTGTGGTGGACCTCTGCATGTCTCCATCACTTCTAAGAAATTGTTGGTGTTTGTTAGTATGCATCATATATCCATTGGTTTTGTTATGATGGATTATATATCTACAGGTTTTGTTAGGATGCATCATGTATTTGTTGGTTTTTGTTGGGTTCCATCATGTAACTGTTGGTTTTTGTTGGGTTACAACATGTATCTGTTTATTTCTTGGCCTACACTTGTTGCTGCAGGTCTGTCAGTAAGACAGACCTAAATAAGTCTCCATACCTGCAATTGTGTTTTTCATTTGTAGTTGTATTTTGCAAGATCTGAGGTTTGAACTTCTCACAATGCTGTTACTGAAGATTTGAGCCATCTGGGCTGTAACATAGTGTCACTGGGTGAATAGTTCTGACATTCTGAGGGATTGCTGTGTGTTCAATATGTGGGGAACTGCTTGCCCGCGGACACAGCACCACATCCCATAAGAAATGTTTCATCAAATTTATATTTCCCAGAGAAGAATTTTGTGAAGTAAAGACAAAATTTCAGCCAGTATCAAAGTATACTACTCAGTACTGGAACCCAAACCTGATGCAGTTTGGCTTAAGTGAACCTCAAGTTATTTTTTAATTTAATTGTTTTAATAAAGACCAAGATATAAGAAATTTTTCTACAAAAAAAAATATTAAGATTCATTAAGAGCTAAACTAAATGGCATTAAAGTTAAATGAATTTTATATATTTTACAGTAAAACCTGACTGAATTCATTGAAACCACTGGTGTTATACAATGTGGAGTAAAATTGTTGTGACTTGATTATGCTAGCCTAGAAGCAAGCTGGCTGCACACACACACATGCCATAAGAGTGTGATCAGACTTTGACACGTACCTCTTTCTGTACAACAAATGGTACAGTTGCAAGCTCTGTCAGCAGTCCTCCAGTTCGTTGCCATTATGTCCACACCGTAGCCAGCAGATACCACACTCTACATTGTCTGAAGCCTGAAATATTCATTCATACTATTGAATGAACATTTGATACATTAAAATATAATCTTCTATTGCTTCTACTTGTTTCAGGATCATTTATGCCATTGTGAGGGAGTTTTATACCAATATTTAAAACTAACTAAAATATAGTAGGTCACAACATAATTCAGGTTATATTACAGCATTCATGCAGCTGATGTGAACCATGTGGGTTTCTTAATTTTTCATTGAAGTGGTAGAGGCATTTATAAAAGGAGTAATGCATTAAAACAATAGAACAGTAACCATAATTAATTAAAACACTGAAAAAAATTTACTGTTTTTTTTTGCTTAAATGTATGACTCTTTTTAAAAATGCATGTGCTGTCTGAATCACATGCTAAGAAACCTGTATGTTCACACTAGCTGCATGAATGCTGAAGATGGTGTAATGATGCCGAAAGATGAAGGAACAATATAAGAATATACAGTATTTTAATGTGTCAGATGTGTAGTTGTTGGTGTGATGAATGAATATTTCGGTCAAGAAGCACAGAATAAACTGTGTCAAAATATCCCTTTTGCTGTGTCGAAGTACAGTGTACAGCATAGCCTTGATGTTGTCAGTTTTCACTTTTTGGGGTCACCATTTTAACACTACTGTTTCAACCTTTCATGACTGGTTGTCATAACATTCACTCTCCGGTGAGGACAGAGCTCCCCATTGTATATCAACCAGACAGTCGTACCCCAAGCAGAGACAGTTAAATACCTCGGACTTCACTTTGAAAAACGTCTAATCTGGAAGGACCATGTGAAAATGAAACGCAAGCAACTCGACCTCAAAACTCGAGAGATGTACTTACTTATTGGAAAATATTCCCCCCTATCATTGGAAAACAGCTTCTCATCTATAAAACAGTGCTGAAACCAGTGTGGACATATGGAATAGAACTATGGGGATGTGCTTCTAAGTCCAGCATAGCTATCATTCAGTGATACCAATCCAAACTTCTCAGATCTATAACCAATGTCCCATGGTATGTCTCCAATCACACCCTTCATTCAGAGCTACACATCCCGTACATCCACACGGTTTTCCGGGAATTCGCATGGCCTTGGACTCGCACCCAAACCCTCTCATGGAACCACTAGTGCACCCACGAAACAACAGGCGCTTAAAACGAAGATGGACATTTGACTAGATACACCTAGGTGGCGTCGCTGGACGCCTCCTAGACCACTGCCAACTGGGACAGCGCATTAGCTCATAGGAAACAGTGTAGTGATGTTTTCTGATTGCTAATTAAGGTAATAATAAAAAAAAATGGTTGTGACCAATCAGGATGCTGTCACGTGGCTGGTGAGTCTGCTTCCCTCAATCTCGCTGTTATGCCAGTCACTGTCAGCCTAGTCAAGCTCTGTCCTTCATTAAGTATTGTTGAGTTCTTTTGTGCTTTGTGGAATGAGACCCTTGTTCAATTATTCATAGCATTTTATGCTTCCAAAATGTGTTTTCTATTTTATTAAAAATAAACTTCTGTGCTTCTTAAGCTTGTTGAGGTTATTAATATTTTACTAATGTTTCATAAGTTCTTAGAACCATGCAGTATTTTACATGGAGAATGGATTGCTATGTTGTGACATGTGTGTCAGTCCAAACTAGTAAGCAACATCAGGTCTGTACTGTAATCAGAGCAATGTAGTGTGTGAGTGAGGTACAGTGTGGGAACGAACATTCCTGGGGCACTGTACTCTGTGCGTGTTACAGGGCGGTGTCCACGCGTATGGTGGCCGGCATGTGGTGGTTCTTCACCCTCATTATGATCTCCTCCTATACTGCCAACCTGGCTGCTTTCCTCACTGTCGAGAGAATGGACTCGCCCATAGAGAGTGCGGAAGATTTGGCCAAGCAGACCAAGATCAAGTATGGTGCACTTAGAGGTGGCTCTACAGCAGCCTTCTTCAGGGTGAGTAGAGCTGCTGAAATGGTCATTTGTTGTACTGATGTTGAAGGTAAGAAGAAAGTTCCATCTACCCCAAAAAATATCCAGTGTTAAATTATGATAAAATGTTCAGAGTCAACCACGGGTGTAAATTGGCTTCAGAGTGAAATGTTTCAGAGATATTCTGTGCTCTCTTCTTCAGGAAGTGGTATACTAATTTCCATAACTGCTCACCTGAGTAGATTTGTAACTCTTCGTCACCATGAAAGCATGAGGCGTTGCTCCAGCTTCCATTCCTGTGGGATGTGACACTCTGTGTTCCCAACATTTTGAGCGATCGCATTCCTTCAGAACATCAGCAACTATTCGATCAATGACACATAATCACATCCCACAGGACTTGGAGATTCAGCAGTACTGCTGAGATAATGTCAAGTACTGCAGTGTGAATCCTGAAACATGTTTTAGCTGTGTAGCTTGAACAACCTGTGTCTCTGCATTGTCACTATCACAGGACTCAAACTTCTCGACGTACCAGCGCATGTGGAGCTTCATGGAGTCTGCTCGCCCAAGTGTGTTTACCAGTTCCAACATAGAGGGTGTGGACCGTGTCGTAAAGGGCAAAGGCAGCTATGCCTTCCTCATGGAGTCCACTTCAATTGAGTATGTGATCGAGCGCAACTGTGAGCTGACCCAAGTTGGAGGTCTGCTGGACTCAAAGGGCTATGGAATCGCCATGCCTCCTAGTGAGTACAGGTGCACCGGCTGTTGAAGAAATAGACTGTGCTCCTAACATGACAGAACACATTGCATTGTGTTTTACATTCGAGTATAGGAAGTAGATCTTCAGTCAAAACACAACATGTGTTTTCTCATTCTACATAGCTACATCAATCTGAAACATATAGCTATAGTGACAAAATATACCTTATTTAAATGAATCCAAGACGATTCTAATCTTGGATGACCCCCCAAAAATAAAACATCTGCTAAGAAAAATATTTTACTATTAATTTCATACACTAAATACACAGATCATGTCACTTCTGTCTACCTTTACCAATCAGTGTCACTGTCTCCATCTTCGCAGTCAGTGCCTTCACCTCCCTTGCCCTCACTCCTAACATTTCCATCCTCCTCACTGTCAGAGCCGGCTCCTGGAACTTGGTCCTTTTTTAAAATATTAGATGGTGGATAAAGTCACAGACAAGAAGATTGTGTCAGTTAACTTCCCGTCACGCTCTGTTTTCTCTTTTGGATTTTTTTAACCTTAGGAAGATTGGGGACCGCCTCTGTGGTCTAGTGGTCAGAGTTTCTGGCTACAGATACAGAGGTCCCGGGTTCGATCCCCGGCGCTACCAGATTTTCTGAGTAGTAGTGGGTCTGGAACGGGGTCCACTCA
>Ga0123354_10014052_pt1 | contig 12454 bp, 4 predicted proteins | sample TergutLab28metaG_2_FD_97872 | JGI IMG/M metagenome (GOLD analysis project Ga0123354, IMG submission 97872) | Labiotermes labralis P4 segment gut microbial communities from Petit-Saut dam, French Guiana - Lab288 P4 | ecosystem: Host-associated > Arthropoda: Insects > Digestive system > Gut ... | reverse complement strand
CTATTTCTTTCGGCTAGTGTTAGCCATCTCTAGCCTATGAATAACGACAGGTGCTGCATGTTTCGGCTAGTGTTAGGCATTCTGTAACAAATTGATAACGACTGTGGCTAGATGATTCGGCTAGTGTTATCCATTCCGTAGCTTATTGATAGCGACTATGAATACATGTTTCGTTTAATGTTAGCCATTCCGTGGTCTATGGATACGGACAGTGGCTACAAGATTCAGCTAGTGTTAGCCATTCCGTAGCCAATTGATAGCGACTCTGGCTACATGTTTCGGCTATTATTAGCCAATCCTTAGCCTATAGATTGTGACTTGGCTACATGTTTCGGATAGTGTTAGACATTCTGTAACCTATTCATGGGGATTGTGGCAAAATGTTTCGGCTTGCGTTAGCCCTCTGTAGCCTTTGAATAATGACAGTGGCTCCATGTTTGGGGTAGTATTTGCCGTTCTATTGCCTAGGATTAGCGACAGTGGCTACATATTTCGACTATTGTTAGGCATTCTGTAGCCTATTGATACGACTGTAGCTACATGTTTCGGCTGGTGTTAGCCTTTCTGTAGACTACTGATAGAGACTTGGCTACATGTTTAGGCTAGTGTTAGCCATTCCGTAGCAAACTGATAGTGACTGTGGCTACATGTTATACTAGTGCTAGCCATTCTGTAGCCTATTGATTTCGACTGTGGCTACATGTTTCTGATAGTGTTAGTCTTTCCGTAAATTATTGATAGCAACTGTGGCTATATGTTTCGGCTAGGGTTAGCCATTCTGTTGCCTATGAATAACTTATGTGGCAACATGTTTCGTCTAGTGTTAGGCATTCTGTAGCCTACTGATAATTACTGTAGTTACATGTTTCGGTTACTCTTAGCCAATCGGTAGCAAAATGATATCGACTGGCACTTCATGTTTTGTCTAGTTTTAGCCATTCTGTAGTCTCTTGATAGCGATTGTGGCCACATGTTTCGGTTAATGTTAGCCATTCTGTAGGCTACTGATAAACACTGTGGCTACATGTTTCGGCTAGTGTTAGCCATTCTGTAGCGTATTGATAGGGACTGTGGCTATATGTTTCGGCTAGAGTTAGCCATTATGTAGCCTATGAATAGCGACAGTGGCTACATGTTTCTGCTAGTGTTAACCTTTCCATAAACTATTGATAACGACTGTAGTTACATTTTTCGGCTAGTGTTAGCCATTCCTTAGAATGTTGATAGCGATTGTGGCTACACGTTTCGGATAGTGTTAGCCATTCTGTAACTTATTGATAAGGACTGTGGCTACATGTTTCGGCTAGTGTTAGCCATTCTTTATCCTATTGATAAGGACTTTGTCTACATGTTTCGGCTAGTGTTAGCCATTATGTAGCCTATGAATAGCGACAGTGGCTACATGTTTCGGCTAGTGTTAGCCTTTCCATATATAATTGATAACGACTGTAGTTACATGTTTCGCCTAATGTTAGGCATTCCGTAGCCTAAGGATAACGACAGAGGCTACATGTTTCGACCAGTGTTAGATTTTCCGTAGCTTATTGATAGCGAATCTGGCTACATACTTCCGTTAGTTTTAGCCATTTAGTAGCCTATAGATAGAGACTTGGCTACCTGTCAAGCTAGTGTTAGCCATTCCGTATCTTACTGATAGCACCTGTGGCTACATGTTTAGGCTTGTGCTAGCCATTCCGTAACCTATGGATAATGACTATGGCTACAGGTTAAGGCTGGTGTTAGGCATTGTTTACCCTATTCATAGGGACTGTGGATACATGTTGCGGCTAGTGTTAGCAATTCCGTAGCCTATGTGTAATATCTTTGGCAGCACGTTCAGTTGTGTTAGCAATTCTGTAGCCTATTCATAGGGTCTGTGGCTGCATGTTTCGGCTAGTGTTAGCCATTTGTAGCCTAAGAATAACGACAGTAGTTACATGTTTCGGCTAGTGTTAGCCAATTAATTGCCTATGAATAACGACAGTGGCTACATGTTTCAGCTAGTGTTAGGCAATCTGTAGCCTAATGATACCTACTGTAGCTACATTTTTCGGCTATTATTAGCCAATCGGTAGCAAAATGATAGCGACTGGCTCTTCATGTTTCGTCTAGTTTTAGCCATTCTGTAGCCTATTGATAGCGACTGTGGCCACATGTTTCGGTTAGTGTTAGCCATTCAGTATGCTACTGATAAAGAGAGTGGCTACATGTTTCAGCTAGTGTTAGCCATTCTCTAGCCTACTGATAGTGACTGTGGCTACATATTTCGGCTAGTGTTAGCCATTCTCTAGCCTATTGATAAGTACTGTGGCTACATGTTTCGGCTAGTGTTAGCCATTATGTCGCCTATGAATAGCGACAGTGGCTACATTTTTCGGCAAGTGTTAGCCTTTCCGTAAACTATTGATAACGCCTGTAGTTACATGTATCGGCTAGTGTTAGCCATTCCGTAGCATGTTGATAGCGATTTTGGCTACATGTTTCGCTTAGTGATAGCCATTCCGTAGCCTATTCCTAGCGAATCTGTCTACATGTTTACGTTAGTGTTAGCCATTCTGTAGCCTTTAGATAGAGACTTGGCTACATGTTAAGCTAGTGTTAGCCACTCCGTAGTATACTGATAGCGACTGTGGCTACATGTTTAGGTTAGTGCTAGCCATTCCGTAGCCTATGGATAATGACTATGGCTACACGTTTCGGCTAGTGTTAGGCATTCTCTACCCTATACATAGGGACTGTGGCTACATGTTTCGGCAAGTGTTAGCCCTCATTTGCCTAAGAATAACGACAGTGGCTTCATGTTTGTCTACTGTTAGGCATACTGTAGTATATTGATAGCGACTGTAGCTACATGTTTCGGTTTGTGTTAGCCATTCTGTAGCCTATTGATTGAGACTTGTCTATATGTTAAAGTAGTGTTAGCCATTCCGTAGCTTACTGATAGCGACCGTGGCTACGTGTTTCGGCTTCTCTTAGCCATTCCGTAGCCTATGGATTATGAATTTGGCAGCAAGTTTCGGCTAGTGTTAGTCATTCTATAGCCTATTCATAGGGACTGTGGCTGCATTCTTTGACTAGTGTTAGCCATCTGTAGCATACGAATAACGACAATGGCTACATGTTTCGGCTAGTGTTAGCCATTCTGTTGCCTTTGAATAGCGACAGAGGCTACATATTTCGGCTAGTGTTAGGCTTTCGGTAGCCTATTTATAACTACTGTATATACATGTATCGGCTAGTGTTAGCCATTCTGTTGTCATGTGATTCCGACTGGCGTTTCATGTTTCGCCTAATATTAGCCCTTCTGTAGCTTATTGATTGTGACTGTGGCTACATGTTTCGGGTAGTGTTAGCCATTCTGTAGCATACTGATAGGGACTGTGGCTACAAGTTTCGGCTGGTGTTAGCCTTTCTGTAGCCTATGAATAGATACAGTTGCTACATGTTTCGGTTATCAATAGTCTTTCCTTAACTATTGATAGCATCTGTGGTTATATGTTTCGGCTAGTGTTAGCCATTCTCTTGCCTATGAATAACGAGTGTGGCTACATGTTTCGGGTAGTGTTAGGATTTCTGTAGCCTATTGATAACAATTGTAGCTACATGTTTCGGCTAGTGTTAGCCTTTTCATTGCTAATTGATAACGTATGTGGCGTCATGTTTCGGCTTGTGTTTGCCATTCCGTTGCCAATGGATAACGACAGTGGCTACATGTTTTGGCAAGCTTTAGCCATTCGGTTGCTTATTGATAGCGACTATGGCAACTTATTTCGGCTAGTGTTAATAATTCCGTAGCCTACTGATAGGCACTTGGCAACATGTTTCGCCTAGAGTTAGCCATTCCGTAGCATATGAATAACGACTGTATCTACACGTTTCGACTAGTGTTAGCCACTCCGTAGCTTATTGATAGAGACTGAGGCTACGTGTTTCGGCCAATGTTAGCCATTCTGTAGCCTATTGATTGAGATTTGACTACATTTTAAGGATAGTGTTAGCCATTCCGTAGCTTATTGATATGGCCTGTAGCTACATATATCGGCTAGTGGTAGCCATTCTGTAGAAAATGAATTAAGTCAGTGGTTACATGTTTCGGCTATGGTATGTATATCCGTAAATTATTGATAGCGACTGTGGCTATTTGTTTCGGCTAGTGTTAGATATTCTGTAGCCTATTGATAGCGACTGTTATTACATGTTTCGGCTAGGTATTACCTATTTTTTAGGTTACTGGTAGCGACTGTGACTACATGTTTCGGCTTGTGATAGGCATTCTGTAGCCTATTGATAAAGACTGTAGTTACATATATGGCCTAGTGTTAGCGATTCTGTTGACAAATGATAGCGTCTGGCGCTTCATGTTTCGTCTAGTATCAGCCATTCTCTTGCCTATTGATAGCGACTGTGGCAACATGTTTCGGCTGGTGTTAGCCTCTCCGTAGCATATTGATTGCGACTGTGGACACGTGTTTCGGCTAGTGTTAGCTATTCCGTAGACTATGGATAAAGACTGAGGCTATATGCTTCGCATAGTGTTAGCCATTCCGTAGCTTTTGGATAACGACAGAGGCTACATTTTCGGCTAGTGTTAGAATTTCCTTGTCCTATGAATAGCGACTGTGGCTACATGTTGTATTCAGTGTAAGCATTTCCGTAAATTATTAATAGCAACTGTGGTTATACGTTTCGGCTACAGTTAGCCATTCTGTTGCCTATGAATAAAGACAGTGGCTTCATGTTTCGGCTAGTGTTAGGCAATCTCTAGCCTACTGATTAAAACTGTAGCTACATGCTTCGGCTAGTGTTAGCCATTTCGTAGCTTATTGATAGGGACTGTGTCTACATGTTTCGCCTAGTGCTAGCAAATCCGTTGCCTATGGATAACGACGGTGACTACATGTTTCGGCTTGTGTTAGCCATTCCGTAGCATATTGATAGCGACTTTGGCTACATGTTTCGACTACTTTTAGCCATTCTTTAGCCCATGTATAACGACTGTGTCTACTCGTTTCGAATATTTTTAGCGATTCTGTAGCCTATGAATATCGACAGTAGATGCATGTTTCGGCCAGAGTTAGCCTTTTCGGAAAACTATTGATAGCGACTGTGGTTATATGTTTCGGCTAGTGTTAGCCATTCTGTAGCCTATTAACAGAGAGCGGGGTACATGCTAAGCTAGTGTTATCCATTCCGTAGCTTACTGATAACGACTGTGGCTACATGTTTCGGCTAGTGTTGACCATTCCGTAGATTATGTATAATGACTGTGGCTACACGTTTCGGCTAGTGTTAGACATTCTGTAGCCTATTCACAGGAAATATGGCCTCATGTTTCGGCCAGTATTAGCCATCTGTTGCCTATGAATAACGACAGTGGCTACATGTTTCGGGTAGTGTTAGCCATTCTGTTGCCTATGAATAGAAACAGTGGCTACATGTTTCGGCCAGTTATAGGCATTCTGTAGCATATTGATAACGACTGTAGCTACATGTTTCGGCTAGTGTTGGCAGTTCTGTAGCCATATCATAACGACTGGCGAATCTTGTTTCGTCTACCTTTAGCCTTTCTGTAGCCTTTTGAATGTGACTATGGATACATGTTACGGCTAATGTTAGCCATTTTGTAGCATATTGATAGGGACTGTGGCAACTTTTTTCGGCTAGGGTTAACCTTTCTTTAGCCTATGAATAGCGACTGTGGCTAAATGTCTCGTTTCGTGTTAGCCATTCCGTAAATTATTGATAGCAACTCTAGTTATATGCTTCGGCTAGTGTTAGCCATTATTTTGCCTATGAATAAGACAGTGGCTACATGTTGCGGCTAGTGTTAGCCATTCTGTTGCCTATGAATAGCGACAGTGGCTACATGTTTCTGCTAGTGTTAGGCATTCTGTAGTCTATTGATAACGATTGTAGTTACATGTTTCGTCTAGTTTCATCCATTCTGTAGCCATATGTTAGCGACTGGCGTTTCATGTTTCGTATAGTGTTAGCCATTCTGAAGCCTTATGATATTGGCTGTCGATACATGTTTCGCCTAGTGTTAGCTATTCTGTAGCATACTGATAGGGACTGCGGCTACATTTTTCGGATTGAGTTAGCCATTCCGTTGTCTATGGATAATAACTGTGGCTACAAGTTTCGGCTAGTGTTAGCCATTCTGTAGCCTATTCATTGGGACTGTGGCTACATGTTTCGGCAATTGTTAGCCTTTCTGTAGCCTATGAAGTGCGATATTGTGTACATTTTCCTGTTAGTGTTATTCTTTCCGTAAACTATTGATAGCATCTGTGGCTATATGTATCGTCTAGCGTTAGCCATTCTGAAGCCTTTGAATAGCGACATGGCTACATGTTTCGGCTAGTGTTAGCTTTTCCGTAAAGTATTGATAACGACTGTAGCTACATGTTAGGGCTAATGTCAGCCATTCCGTATCATATTAGTAATGACCGTGGCTACATGTTTCGCCTAGTGTTAGCCATTTCGTAGCCTATGGATAAGGACAGTGGCTACATGTTTCGGTTAGTGTTAGCCATTATGTAGCCTATTGATTGACACTTGGCTAAATGTTAAGCTAGATTTAGCCATACCGTAGCTTACTGATAGCGACTGTTGCTACATATTTCGGCTAGTGTTAGCCATTCAATAGCCTATGGAGAATGATTGTGGATACACGTTTCGGCTAGTGTTAGCCATTCTGTAGGCTATTCTTAGGGACTGTGGCTACATGTTTCTGCTAGTGTTAGTCATCTGTAGACTATGAATAACAACACTGGCTAAATGTTTCGGCTAGTGTTACCCATTCTGTTAACTATGAATATCGACAGTGGCAACATGTTACGGCTAGTGTTAGGCATTGCGTAGCCTATTGAAAAACGACTGTAGCTACATGTTTCGACTAGTTTCACCATTCTGTAGCCAAATGATAGCGACTGGCTCTTCATGTTTCGTGTAGTGTTAGCAATTCTCTAGCCTATTTATAGTGACTGTGGCCGCATTTTTCGTATAGTGTTAGCCATTCTGTAGACTTTCGATAGTCACAGTGGCTACATGTTTAGGCTAGTGTTAGCCACTCTGTAGCGTATGGATAGCGACTGTGCTACTTGTTTCGTCTAGTGTTAACCATTCTGTAGCATATGGATAGGGACTGTGGCTACATGTTTCGGCTAGTGTTAGCTATTCTTTAGCCTATGAATAGCGACAGTGTCTACATGTATCGTTTAGTGTTACTCTTTCCGTGAACTATTGACAGCAACAGTGGTTATATGTTTCGGCTAGTGTTAGCCATTCTGTTGCCTAAGAATAACGACAGTGTCTACATGTTTCGGCTAGTGTTAGGCAATCTCTAGCCTACTGATAACAAGCGTAGCTACATGTTTCGACTAGTGTTAGCCATTCCGTAGCTTATTGAGAGCGACTGTAGCTACATGTTTCGCCTAGTGTTAGCCATTCCGTACACTATTGATAACGACAGTGGCTACATGTATCGGCTAGTGTTAACCATTCCGTAGCATACTGATATCGACTTGGCTACATGTTTCGGCTAGTGTTAGCCTTTCCGTAGCCTATTGATAGCGACTATGGCAACATTTTTCGGCTACTGTTAGCTATTCCGTAGCCTATAGATAGCGACGTTGCTACATGTTTCGGCTAGTGTTATCCATTCCGTAGCTTCTCGATAGCGGCTGTGGCTACATGTTTCGGCTAGTGTTAGTCATTCCGTAGTCTATGAATAATGACTGTGGCTACACGTTTCGGCTAGTGTTAGCCACTCAGTAGCCTATTGATAGCGACTGTCGATACGTGTTTCCGCTAGTCTTAGCCATTCCGTAGTCTATGGATAACGACTGTGACTACATATTTCGCCAACTCTTGGCCATTCCGTAGCCCATGGATAAACACATTGGTTACATGTATCAGCTAGTATTAGCCATTCCGTAGTTTAATGATAGAGATTGTGCCCACATTTTTCGAATAGTGTTATCCATTCTGTAACCTATTGATATAGATTTAGCTACATATTTAGGCTAGTGTTAGCCATTCTTTAATTTAGTGTTAGTGGCTGTGGCTACATGTTTCGGCTATTGTTAGCCATTCTGTAGCCTATGAATAACGACAGTGGCTACATATTTCTGGTAGTGTTAGATGTTCCGTAGCTTAATAAAAGCGATTGTGACCACATTTTTCGGCTAGTATTAGCCATTCTGTAGCCTATTGATAGAGATTTGGCTACATGTTTCGGCAAGGTTTAGCATTTCCGTAAAATATTGATGGCAACTGTGGCTATATGTTTCGGCTAGTGTTAGACATTATGTAGCTTATTGATAGCGACTGTGATTACATGTTTCGGCTAGTGTTACCCTTTGTGTAGCTTTCTGATAGCGACTGTGACCACATGTTTCGGCTAGTGTTAACCATTCTGTAGCCAAATAATAGCGACTGGCGCTTCATGTTTCGTCCAGTGTTAGCTATTCTCTAGCATATTGATAGCGGCTTGGCTACTAGTTTAGGCTAGTGTTAGCCATTGCGTAGCCTACTGATAGCGACTGTGGCTACATGTTTCGACTAGTGATTGCTATTCCGTAGGCTATGCATAACGACTGTGGTTACAAGTTTCGTCTAGTTTTAGCCATGCTGTAACCTAGTGATTGGGGACTGTGGTTATATATTTCGACTAGTGTTAGACATTCTGTAGCCTATTGATAACGACTGTGGCTACATGTTTCGGATAGTGTTATCCTTTCCTTAAATTATTGATAGCGACTGTGGCTATATGTTTCGGCTAGTGTTACCCTTTCTGTTGTCTATGAATAACGACAGTGGCTACATGTTTCGGCTAGTGTTAGCCATTCTCCTGCCTATGAATAACGACAGTGCTTACATTTTTCGGCTAGTGTTAGACTATCTGTGGCATATTGATAAAGACTGTAGCTACATGTTTTCAGCTAGTGTTAGCCATTCTGTAGCCTATTGATAGCGACTGTGGCCTCATGTTTCGAGTAGAGTTAGCCATTCTGTAGGTTATTGATAGACACAGTGGCTACATGTTTCGACTAGTTTTACCCACTCTGTAGCATATGAATAGCGACTGTGGCTACATGTTTCGTCTAGTGTTAGACATTCCGTAGCCTATGGATGACGACAGTGGCTACATGTTTCGACTAGTGTTAGCCATACCGTAGCCCATTGATAGCGACTCTGGCTACATGTTTCGGCTAGTGTTATCCTTTCCGTAAACTATTGATAACGAAAGTAGCTAAAAGTTTCGTCTAGTGTTAGCCATTCCGTAGCCTATGGATAACGACAGTGGCTTCATGTTTCGGCTAGTGTTAGCCATTCCGTAGCCTACTGATAACGACTCTGGCTACATGTTTCCTATAGTGTTAGCCATTTTGTAGCCTATTGATAGAGACTTTGCTACATGTTAAGGTAGTGTTAGCCATTCCGTAATTTACTTATAGCGACCGTGGCTACATGTTTCGACTAGTGTTAGCCATTCCGTCGCCTATGGATAATGAATGTGGCTATACGTTTCGGCTAGTGTTAGCCATTCTATAGCCTATTTATAGGAATAGTGCCTACATGTTTAGGCTAGTTTTAGCCATCTGTAGCCTAAGAATATGGACAGTGTCTACATGTTTCGGCTCTTGTTAGCCATCCGTAGCCTATTGATAACGACTGTAGCTACATGTTGCGGCTAGTGTTAGCCATTCTGTACCAAATTATAGCGACTCGAGTTTCCTGTTTCGTCTAGTGTTAGCCATTCTGAAGCCTATTGATAGTGACTGTGGCCACATGTTTCGTGTTGTGTTAGCTATTCTGTTGGCTATTGATTGTAACAGTGCCTACATGTATCGGCTAATTTTAGCCACTCTTTAGCTTATGGATAGCGACTGTTTCTAAATGTTTCGGCTAGTGTTGGCCATTTTGTAGCATATTGATTGGGACTGTGGCTACATTTTCGGCTAGTGTTAGCCTATCTGTAGCGTATGAATAGTGAAAGAGGCTACATGTTTCAGATAGGGTTAGCCTTTCCGTAAACTATTGATAGCAACTGTGGTTATAAGATTCGGCTACTGTTAGCCATTCCGTAGCCTATGGATAACGACATTGTCTACACTTTTCGGTTAGTGTTAGCCATTCTGTAGCCTATTTATAGGGACTTGGCTGCATGTTTATGCTAGTATTAGCCATTCCTTAGACTATGGGAAACGACAGTGTTTAAACGTTTCGGCTAGTGTTATCTATTCTGTAGCCTATTGATAGGGACTGTGGCTACATGTTTCGGCTAGTGTTAGCCATTCCGTACCTTATGTATAATGACTGAGGCTACACGTTTCGGCTAGTGTTAGCCATTCTGTAGCCTATTCACAGGAAATATGGCCTCATGTTTCGGCCAGTATTAGCCATCTGTTGCCTATGAATAACGACAGTGGCTATATGTTTCGGGTAGTGTTAGCCATTCTGTTGCCTATGAATAGCAACAGTGGCTACATGTTTCGGCCAGTGATATGCATTCTGTAGCTTATTGATAACGACTGTAGCTACAAGTTTCGGCTAGTGTTGGCAGTTCTGTATACATATGATAGCGACTGGCGATTCTTGTTTCGTCTACATTTAGCCTTTCTGTAGCCTTTTGAAAGTGACTATGGATACATGTTTCGGCTAGTATTAGCCATTGTGTAACATATTGATAGCGACTGTGGCAAAATGTTTCGGCTAAGGTTAACCATTCTTTAGCCTATGAATAGCGACTGTGGCTAAATGTTTCGTTTTGTGTTAGCCTTTCCGTAAATTATTGAAAGCAACTGTAGTTATATGCTTCGACTAGTGTTAGCCATTATTTTGCCTATGAATATAGACAGTGGCTACATGTTTCGACTAGTGTTAGCCATCTGTAGACTATGATTAACGGCAGTGGCTACATGTTCCGGCTAGTGTTAGCCATTCTGTTGCCTATGAATAGCGACAGTGGCTACATGTTTCGGCTAGTGTTAGGCATTCTGTAGTCTATTAATAACGATTGTAGCTACATGTTTCGTCTAGTTTCATCCATTCTGTAGCCATATGTTAGCGACTGGCGTTTCATGTTTCGTATAGTGTTAGCCATTCTGTAGCCTTATGATATTGGCCGTGGATACATGTTTCGCCTAGTGTTAGCTATTCTGTAGCATACTGATAGGGACGGTGGCTACATTTTTCGGATTGTGTTAGCCATTCCGTTGTCTATGGACAATGATAGTGGCTACAAGTTTCGGCTAGTGTTAGCCATTCTGTAGCCTATTCATTCGGACTGTGGCTACATGTTTCGGCAAGTGTTAGGCTTTCTGTAGCCTATGAAGTGCGACATTGTGTACATTCTTCTGTTAGTGTTAGTCTGTCCGTAAACTATTGATAGGATCTGTGGCTATATGTATCGTCTAGTGTTAGCCATTCTGAAGCCTATGAATAGCGACAGGGGCTACATGTTTCGGCTAGTGTTAGCCTTTCCGTAAAGTATTGATAACGACTGTAGCTACATGTTTCGCCTAATGTTAGCCATTCCGTGGCCTATGGATAACGACAGTGGATACATGTTTCGGTTAGTGTTAGCCATTATGTAGCGTATTGATTGAGACTTGGCTAAATGTTAAGCTAGTGTTAGCCATACCGTAGCTTACTGATAGCGACTGTTGCTACATATTTCTGCTAGTGTTAGCCATTCAATAGCCTATGGAGAATGATTGTGGATACACGTTTCGGCTAGTGTTAGCCATTCCGTAGATTATTCTTAGGGACTGTGGCTACATGATTCTGCTCGTTTTAGTCATCTGTAGCCTATGAATAACAACACTGGTTAATGTTTCGGCTAGTGTTAGCCATTCTGTTGACTATGAATAGCGACAGTGGCAACATGTTACGACTAGTGTTAGGCATTGCGTAGCCTATTGAAAAACGACTGTACCTACATGTTTCGACTAGTTTAACCATTCTGTAGCAAATGAAAGCGACTGGCTTTTCATGTTTCGTGTAGTGTTAGCAATTCTGTAGCCTATTTATAGTGACTGTAGCCGCATTTTTCGTAAAGTGTTAGCCATTCTGTAGGCTTTTGATAGTCACAGTGGCTACATGTTTCTGCTAGTGTTAGCCACTTTGTAGCGTATGGATAGCGACTGTGCTTCATGTTTCGTCTAGTGTTAGCCATTCTGTAGCATATGGATAGGGACTGTGGCTACATGTTTCGGCTAGTGTTAGCCATTCTTTAGCCTATGAATAGCGACAGTGTCTACATGTTTCGGTTAGTGTTACTCTTTGTGTAAACTATTGACAGCAACTGTGGTTATATGTTTCGGCTAGTGTCAGCCATTCTGTTGCCTATGAATAACGACAGTGGCTACATGTTTCGGCTAGTGTTAGGCAATCTCTAGCCTACTGATAACAACCGTAGCTACATGTTTCGACTAGTGTTAGCCAT
>Ga0123354_10014051_pt1 | contig 12454 bp, 11 predicted proteins | sample TergutLab28metaG_2_FD_97872 | JGI IMG/M metagenome (GOLD analysis project Ga0123354, IMG submission 97872) | Labiotermes labralis P4 segment gut microbial communities from Petit-Saut dam, French Guiana - Lab288 P4 | ecosystem: Host-associated > Arthropoda: Insects > Digestive system > Gut ... | reverse complement strand
CAGGCGAGTTGATGAAAATGTAAATGTTAAATCTTTAATATACAAATAGATGCAATTTTAACACTTCTTGTTGTGTCTTATTTGTCAGTGAGTTGAAATGAAGTGCGAAACATTAGTAAATAACTATAAGTTCATGGTCTAATACCCCCGCTCTGCGGAAGCTGGAGCTTCCGCCGTTTGAAACCCAAAGCTCCAGCTTTAGCTCGACCGACAATAAATCCTTTTCATCATTCTCATTTTCTTTTGCAAGCGTTAACGCTTGCTTTTTGCCGGACGAAGGCAAAGAGCCTTCGCCCAGCGGTTTAGCAATTTTGTTGCACGCTACTGCGAGCAGAGGGAAACTGGTTGCTTCACTCACAGCACACCTATAGCAAGCAGTGGCGCGATACTAAATGTCAATATCTGTATCAATCATTCAATATACGGAACTTTTTTACACTCAATTCCTATATCTAATTTTCTCTGTTGCATTAATTTCTTCATCTTATCAGATATCATTATCCCATTTATTCTTGCTTTTGAATTAAAAAAATCCAAATTTTTAGCTTTTTCATAATCAATCCAAGGTTTAGCAATACTATTCACTACCCATACGGAGTTTTTCTCATCAATTACATCAAATATAATTTTAAAATGAATTAAGTAGTAGATTTTATCTCCATATTCTTCACTCTTAACCTGGATTGGATAAAATTCCAAAGGGTAATCAGCAGGAACTATCTCTTGAATCAAATTTCTTAATTCTTCATTTGCAAAATTAGCGGTTGTATTGGAATTCATAAAAGGCAGATAAATTCCACCTTTTAATGTGAACTCCGTATTTTCCCAATTTTCGACAGGAAAAACGTCTTCCCCAAATCGTGTATCAGTTCCTTTAGGTGCAAATAGCACGCCTTGCCCTTTAATGTCCTTTAATAAAAATCGATAAAATTGTTTTCGTTTCATCTTCTCCAATAAATTTTTCTTAACATATTCGGATTATTTAGTACCGGTTGTCTAACATTCAAGTCAAAAGACCTTATGAATTGTTGTTGATTCATTCCGGGTGTTGCATTTATTACTCCCCCGTTCGGCGGAAGCTCCGGCTTCCGCCGTGTAAAACCCAAAGCTCCAGCTTTGGCTCGACCGACAATAATTCCTTTTCATCATTCTCATTTTCTTTTGCAAGCGTTGACGCTTGCTTTTATCCGGACGAAGGCAAAGAGCCTTCGCCCAGCGGTTTAGCATTTTTATTGCACGCTACTGCGAGCAGAGGAGCAAAGAGCCTTCGCCCAGCGGTTTAGCATTTTTATTGCACGCTACTGCGAGCAGGCGACGAAGGCAAAGAGCCTTCGCCCAGCGGGGGGTGCAGTTTCAAAACCACACCTTTTATTTTCTATTGTTTAAATTCTATCCTAATAGTATCCGTTATCAATGGTTTGTCGTGGCATTTAATATAACCACATGGCAAAATCATTATACTTGGAGGATTGGATTTTATTGGCGGAACTAAATTAAAATCAAGATTTTCAAAACCAATATATAAATTTTTATTTTTCTCAAAGACAAACTTTCCATTTATTTTTTCGTTGTTATAACTTGAATAAATTTTTGTGTCTTGATACTTTTCTTCTGGTAACAAAACAATTTTTAAACTGTCTGTATCCACTTCTAAATACCCATTTATTGCTATTGGTTTTATTAAAATTCCAAGATTGGCAGTTAATACTGCTGACGAAACTTCTATTGTACCACAATCACAATTTAAGTTATGTTTTTTCTGTCCGTTAGTGTCAAGATATATGATAGGGTCGCAAGACAATAACGAGAAAGAAAGCATTAATAAAATACAAATGTTTGTTTTCATTGCATTGTTTTTTTATGTTACCACCAATATCCTCCGTATGCTTGTGCTTCAAAATAATTTAATCCGAAAATGGAGTGCCATATATTTCTACCCTCCGCTCGGCGGAAGCTCCGGCTTCCGCCGTTTGAAAACCAAAGCTCCAGCTTTGGCTCGACCGACAATAAATCCTTTTCATCATTCTCATTTTCTTTTGCAAGCGTGGACGCTTGCTTTTTGCCGGACGAAGGCAAAGAGCCTTCGCCCAGCGGCTACGGTACTTTAACGCTTCTTTTCCAATTGTTTAACAACATCTTTTTTCGTTAAAAATCTTTTGTTATAAGCAATAAAAACAACATCATATCCAGTTTTTTTTGATTCATCTTCATTAAGAAATATTAACTGGCCTCCAGGAGAAGGATAAAAACCTTTATGTATCAATTGTTTTTCTACGTCAAAGTATTCTTTTTTTGTGCTTTTTATAGTTCCGGTATTACCTCTAAAAAATGCCATTTTCTTTCCCAAAAAATCAAATGTACCTTTCTCTTTTTGGAAACAGAAATTCAAGAATTTGCTTTCACAAACATTTAGAGCAGATACAGTATCCTTTCCCATTTCTGTAAGACAATCTAAAATGTCTTTCGGAATATTTTCTGCTATTTTTTCTTGTCCCATTATAGAAATATTGAAAATTATTGATAAATATAGTGTTAAAAATAATTGCTTCATTTTTTATTGATTTAATAAATAACTAAAAGTCCAAGGTCTTAAACCATTACTCCATAAATACATCTGAGCGTTTAGTAAGTATGGATGTATTCCTATATTAAACACCCCCGAAAGATTCAATGCGACTGAAGTATGCGTAACACAACTACTTAGTTCTACGCTATATACAAGTTTACCTGCATTTTCCATTTTATTAAGCCATTTTCCATATTTTACTATTGTACCCTTATTGACATTGAGAGTTTGTCTCCAAAGAACTTCTCCTTGACGCGAGTGGGTGTCCCAATGGTTTGTCCCTTTCATCCAATGCCAACTGCCGTTTCTATCTTTATATCTATTAGGACCAACCGAAATAATACCATTAGGATCAGCCTTTGCAGGATTACCATTCGCTCGCTCAATTGCTGTCATACTATTTTCTTCCACAATAGCAGAATGTCCTGTTGCATCGGAATGTTCTGTTACTAAATCAACTTTTTGAGGTTTAAAACCCAATAATATATCACTCACATTTGCCAATGCTCCCAAGCCATATCCCATATTTTCATACCATTTATTACCTTTTTTCCCAAGATAACCAAATGTATTGTTTGTGAAATCATAAGAACCAAATCCAAAACCTCCGCTCGGCGGAAGCTCCGGCTTCCGTCGTTTGAAAACCAAAGCTCCAGCTTTGGCTCGACCAACAATAAATCCATTTCATCATTCTCATTTCATTTTGCAAGCGTTGACGCTTGCTTTTTGCCGGGCGAAGGCAAAGAGCCTTCGCCCAGCGGTTTAGCAATTTTGTTGCACGCTACTGTGAGCAGAGGGTTATTGTTGTTGAAACGTTTTTGGCTCACAAAAACATAACCTTGCTCCTAAACCATATGACTTTCCTTTCAACCGTTTGACTACTGTTTCTATCGGTATTACAAATTTACTCCAATAGACAATCGCTGCGTCATACCCACCGGATTCTTCCTTTTGAATAGCATCAAAAATATATATGATGTTGCCACCAATAAGTGTAGAGTTATTATAAAACCTCTTCTTTTCTTCATCAAAGTAATCATTTTTACTCTTTTTGCCAGCATGAAGAAATCCTACTTTTTTACCTGCAAGATCAAAATCTTTCACAGAAATTTTATAAACAAAATTTAAATATTTACCTTCATAATTATTTAGCACTTGAAAAGTATCTATTCCCATTTTATCCAAATGTTCTAAAATACATTTCGGAATTTCAGAAAAATTTTGCACGGGCTTCTCCATTTGTCCAAATACATTTATATAAAAAAACAAGATAATTGACACTAATAATAACACTCGCTTCATAACTTTTATGTTTTATGGTTTCTGATAAAGAAACGGACTTGAATATATCCCTATTTGCCTAGTAACTAATTGAAGATTTAACATAATAGGGTGGAATAAATATATGTTTGGAATTCCAGCCGCCCATAAAGCCCGTGATGTATGTCCCACGCAACTATTGAAAAGTAAATCCCCCGTTCGACGGAAGCCCCGGCTTCCGTCGAACGAAAACCAAAGCTCCAGCTTTGGATCAACCGACAATAAATCCCTTTCATCATTCTCATTTTCTTTTGCAAGTGGACGCTTGCTATCAGCCAAACAAAGGTAAAGAGTCTTCACCAAGCAGTTTAGCTTAATTTGTTGCATACTACTGCAAGTAGAGGTAATTCGATAACTTCTTAAAATTAGCAATAATCCTGTATAGAATATTCTTTTTAGCGCTTTCATATTAGAATTACTTTAAAATGTTTTACTGCTCTCTAACGATTATTTTATTTTTGTTTGCTTCGTATCTTTTCGGTATTTTTGGACAATACTTTATTTCAAATTCAGTACCAATTGGAAAATTTCCAATTAAAAATGCTGTGTATTGTTTACCTTTTACATAATAGTAACCACTAGAAACAATCGTATAACCAGTTTTGAATCTCCCCTTTTTTTCATGGAAGGAAACTGTTACTGTTTGTTGAATACCATGTGCTTCTATATAATGTGGTATTAGAAAACAATCCACCAACATAAATAAAACAATCATTCCTAGTACTATCCCTAGCATTATAGCTCCAAACCAAGATTTTTTTTGTTCCATGTTTATCTTTTAAGTGATAAAAATTTTACTAACATTTCATACCTCGTTCGGCGGAAGCTCCGGCTTCCGCCGAGCGAAAACCAAAGCTCCAGCTTTGGCTCGACCGACAATAAATCCTTTTCATCATTCTCATTTTCTTTTGCAAGCGTTGACGCTTGCTTTTTGCCGGACGAAGGCAAAGAGCCTTCGCCCAGCGGGGGGTGCGGGGTAACATTTGTCTTTCTGAACATTTATTTTGCCTGTTTCTGCACAAAAAAATATGTTTTTATTCTTTTCGCACTAATTCATCAAGTATTTTATCTCTCTCTCTGACAAGCCCTAATGTTTGATTTTTAGTCAAACCGGACTGTTGCATTTCCGCATTTCTATTTGCCAAATCAGCATAATATTTCGCCTTTTCCGTGTCGTTTTTATGTTTGCTGACTATGGACAAAATAGAATATTTCAGATATTTTGTAAGCGGAAAAAGAACAGCACTAACATAACGTTTCTCAGCAAATATTTTTTCAATATCCTCAAACAAATCTGTTCTGTTTGTTTTTACCGCTAATTCTGCATAATCCATAAAAGAATTGGTTATACTGTTGGGAAAAACCGCTTCAAAATTTATGGCTTGCTTATAATAATCAAGCGTTTTATTGAAATTTCCTCTAAACCCATAAATATCTCCTAACAAATGATATGCACGGGACATATACAAAATACAGTCAGAATATTCTTGTAACTGTTTGTTGATTAACGTTTCAGCCACCTCCATTAATTCAGCGTCTTTCGTATATGTCAATGCTCCTGCTTGAAGATTCAGATATTGCGCTTGCATACCTTTATCTCTTACCCTTTTTAATTTAATGAAAAAATGTTTCTCTATTTCTTCATTCCAAGTTGTATTTCTAAACCAATCTTTATCTTTCATAAAAGTTACCCTATTTTTTTTAATGCGTTTTTTGCTTCTCGTCTGAGATAAGAGCTTTTGTTATTTAAAAAAAATTCTATCTTTGCCTTTGCTTTTTGTGATTTTATACGACCTAACGCATAAATTGCATGTCCTGTTACATCACTGTCATCCAATAAATCAATAAGGGTATTTTCTACCCTTATTGATTTAATTGCTTTCAAAGCATAAACAAACATTTGGCGAGATTTACCATTGCTTTTATCAGATACTATATCTATAATATTGTCCTCATCTTTGTTGGTAATTACTACTGTAAAAGCATTTCCAATTGCCCAACGATAAGATTTATAACCTTCTTCCGGATATTTGTGATATTCTGATATGAGAGTTTCATTAGCAAGTCCTTTCGCTTCTTTTACAGTTAAAGCACGAACTAACATATCCTTTGTCCTGATAGAGTCAAATTCTTCATTTTTTAAAAACTCAACAAAAACAGGTATTGCTTTTGAATATGGTTCAGAAATTGCCAATAAGCTACTATATTTTGCAGTATTCACTCCTGCATTTTCTAACTCTTTGTATATTCTATCAATGTCTATCATATCATAATTTTATTAGTTTTATTAAAATCGAATTATAAATGTTGGACCAAATCGAATCGGTTCTACTATTATATTGTGTTGAATAATTGCATTTTGCATTGCAGGCGACGGAATCGTAGCAGGTCCAAAGATAGTATTTGCCGGTCGTACCTGTAAAATCATTTGTAAGTTTTCCTGTTGAGAATACTTAACGAAGTCTTGTAATTGTGGCGTATAATCCAAATATGAAACATTCTTGACTTCTCTCAATGTGGTAGAAGTCACTTCATCAGGTATTCGATATTTTGCTGTTCCTGTGGGAGAGTCAATACGAACTTTACTTGTTTGATTTATACCGGCAGCATCTTCCGCAATTCTACCATTTATTCTATTCTGTTCAAGTTGTTGTGCTCGTGTATTATTACTCTGCTGATTGGGTACAGGTTGCGTAACTGTCGGTGCTATTGGCGCATTACTTGACGGCAAATTCCCTGTCATAAAATTACGTCCATTGGCTAATGCAGTTATTCCATTTATACCACCCCCTAAAAGAGTGCCTCCCGCAATACCAAATAAATATTGTTGCCCTGTCATCATCGGGTCACCAAAACAGGCTGTGTTACCCATAGCTAAAACCGGCGATGAAAATGCCGTTCCCGCTGCACCTCCTGCTGCGCCTGCTAAAAAACCACCTACCCCACCGGAAGCTCCGCCTGCGGCGGCAAATGCCACTCCGCCTGTTGCTGCGCCTAATGCTCCTGCTGCCGCGCCGATACCAAATGCCGCAAAGCCATCACCCCAACTGTTGATTTTCCCTTGATAAGCCTTTATTCCAAGATTGATAACACCTCCTACAACTGCCCCAATAGCAATATGTATCCATTCCCCGCTGGGATCTGTATATTTAAACGGATTATTTAAGCAATAAGTATATCGGTTAAAATTTAACCAATCTCCCGGCGATTGCAAATAGGGGTCGGGGCTGAAAAACATCGAAGTCAGCGGGTCATATACGCGACCGTTCATGTTAATCAGGTTGAATTCAGGCAAGTGTTCGTGCAGGGTATAGCCCCGATTGAAAATGAATGAGGTGCGGGCGTCGCGTTGCGTCCAATTCGCAGGATTGCGCCGGTTGCCCCAAGGGTCGTAAGCATACCGTTCTTTTACGGTTCCGTCCGGAAGCGATAGCGCAGTCAACGAACCCTGGTAATCGGTATGCGCAAAATATAAGGTGTCGTTGCCTGCATTTTGTACATAAATAGCTGCCAAACCGTTGCCGCCGGTGATATAGTGAATTTTTCTTGCGACGCCGTTCCGGATTTCTTCTTCGTAATTACCCATATAATAACGGGTCAAAGTCCCCAGAACAGTTTTTATCCGTTGCTCATCCGTTCCATATGAAATATTCAAATCATTGTCGCCTTCGGTAATTTGTTTTACTTTCTTAAAATCGGTGTAAGTAATCATTTGGTCAGCGCTCGGAACGATGCCGGGCGTTCCGGAAATCGAAGTCAAGGCATGAGGCGGTTGACCGTCTTCGCCGTAACTCAGGACGTAATTATTCAAGTCGCTTTTCGTCCGGATGTTGCCGGTTAGCGGATCATAGCTCATTGAATTTGTTTGTTGCAGCGTATTGCCCTGATATACTTTCCAAGATGTTAAACGGTTCAAAGCGTCGTAAGCCAACGAATCCTTGTAATTGGCAATACCGTCTGTGCGGGAAACCAAGTTGGCTTTGGAATCAAACAGGTATGACCAATTAGCGATGCCGGGCGTCACAATGGATGTCGGAAATCCCTTGTTATTAAAACCGAACACGGTTTCTTTCTCTCCGCTTTTCGTCTTGGTCAATTGTCCCTTGGCGTTACTTTCCAAAGCCTGCCAGATATTCAAACCGTTTTCGTCAGCTATACGGGTCAGGTAACCGGATTTGTCATATTGATTGGAAATGCAGTAACCGCTTGGGTAGGTTTCTTTGGATACGCGTCCAAACAAATCGTATTCCGTTTTACTGATAAAAACTTTGGAGCCATCCACCGTATCGTTGCTTTGAATGATGCGGTCGTACTGATCATAAGTAAAACCTTGTGCATGTTTTCCGGCTATTGAAACCCGGTTCAGGCGATGCAGGTTATCGTAGCCGTAATTTGTTTTTTCTCCATTGCGCAATTGGCAGTTCAACAAACCGGAAGCGAGATAATCATAAGTGGTAACAATGGAATCGGCAGTTGCATGAATTTTCTGTTTTTCCTGCGTTAATTGTCCCCAGCCATCGTAGTTGGATGTAATCACTCCGGCGTCGGGATCAGTCAATTTGATACGATTGCCTTGCAAATCATACACCATTGAGAGCGTCTGTCCATCTGCCGGAATTGCTGTTTTCACCAAACCGGAAGCATAATGCGTGAAGTTGACCTTTTTGCCATTGGTTTCTTCCTCCACTGTCCATCCTGCGCTGTTTGTCGTTGTTTTCCTTTTGCCGGTAGGAGAAGTAACGGTAGTCGTTAATCCGGAATAATTATAACTTGTCGTTCCCATTGGAGTGACCGTGTATGAATTTCGTCCATAGCTGTCGTAAGTATAAGTAGCAGCCCATGTCTTAGACGTATTTTCAAAATAAGGATCCGAAACGCGATAAACCTGTCCTTTGGTGTTGTATTCCGTATCAACCATTGTCTTTTTATTATTCAAGCTGTATGAGTCTCGCCGGATTTCGCGTCCCAGCCCATCATACCAAACCCAAACAGGCGATTGCCCGGAAGTTTCCGAATAACTGTAATACTTGGCGTTAGTTGGTTTTCCGGAAATTGTCCCCGCCCATTGCAAAGCATTGGCTGTTTTGATTCCGTCGGGATAAACAGTCAGTTTCAGTCTGCCAAACCCATCATATTCATAACTTGTAGTTCCTAAACGATTGATTTTGCTTGTGAGCAATCCGCGTGACTCATCGTAATAATAGGTCGTTGTTTCGTTGAATTGATTGTTGGTTTCCGTTTTCAGAAAACGTCCAAACGAACAATAAGTCATGGACTTGGAACGGGAAACGCCATTGGCGGTTGTCGTTATTTTTTGGGGATTACCATATTGGTCGTGATTGCCGTAAAAGGTTTGAACTTTATTAATGTCGGTGGAATCGACGACATGACAGGTTGGATTGCCTTTATTGTCATAGAAAAAATACTCTTTTCTGACCACATCCGCTTGCCCTGCCGCTTTTTGAGTGGTTTGCTGAGAAGCAATTTTATTTTGGAACCGGGAACCCTTGGAAACATAAGTCAATGCCTGTGTTGTTGAGATGCCGTTGCCATAATTGGTATTTATTGTTTGCGGATTTCTGTCCGTATTGTAATTGGAATAAGTCGTTTTAACGGTTATTCCTTTGAGGGCGTCAGTTGAAATCACCGAATCTTGACGTAAAAAATAGAGAAATAGTCCGGGAATGATTGTATAAGTCTGATAAGTTTCACTGATTAAAGCGCCGCCCGCTTTTTTAACCGTTCTTTTGTAAGGATAAATAAAATGATAACTGTCGTTATATTTATTTTCAGCTACTGTCGTATCGGAACGGAGATTATCTATTGTTTGAGTCGTTGCAAAACCAAGGAAACCTTTGGATTGTCTGTCAATTTTTGGATTTTTAAAAACATACGATTGGTTTAAATCAGTCGCTGTTATTAAATTAACTACTTCAATATTGGGTAAGAAAACGTTTAAAACGGACTGTCCACCATCATACGTATCCGACAGGTTTTGATAGTCAGAATGCGGATTTTTATAATCAGTGTATGAAATCGTTAGTTGTTTTCCATTCGAATCAGTAATTTTATTTATTTTATTAAACCATATATTTGGAGAAAGAGACATGATTTGAGGACTTTTATTAAAAGATACAAATACATCCTTGCTATGACCGGATTTAAATTGTGAAACTGATTGAAAAATTCCTGGTGTAATATTGGCTTGAGTGTCCAAAACTTGAGTAGAGAATGAGTCTCCGGTACTTGAAATAATTCTTAAGGTAGCTGTGTTTGCTATTGTACCTACCCAATTGCTTGTTTCTGTTAAAATATCACTTTTACCATCCCCATTTACATCAACTACTAACGCTTTATTATACGAAACATCACTTGATATGAAAGAACTCATATTCTTTTCAATAAAACTTTTCCCATTAGACGTGAATATTTTCCATTTTTTAGGTGCGTATTTGTTCAACACCAACAAATCACTATTCCCATCTCCATTAAAATCCCCAACTTGAATATAATCATTATATTTAAATTGTTTGGTTGACAGGATATTCACAAAGCGATAATTTTGATATTCATAAAAAGTAGTTGTTTCATCATTTACAAATGCAATTTCAGATTTTCCATTTCCATTCAAATCAGTAAGAAAAATCTTTGAATTAGAACTGTTTCCAAAAGGAAAAGTTGTATAACCCGGAAATCCCATACTAAATTCGGGTGTGTTTTTACTTGAAAAAATTATAAATTGAGAAGTTCCGCTTCCTAAAAAATCTCCAGAAAGAGCGTACAATGAATTTCTTTTATCATAAACACTTTTTGAAGTAACTACACTCTTATCTCCTGAAGCGAAAGATTGAAAAGAATTGTTTACATATTTATAACAATTCAAATAATAGGTATAAATTGCGCCAGATTGCTTTACTCGACCAACATACAGTTCATCTTTCCCATCGTTGTCTAAATCTAAGAAAAGAAATGTACTTTCATTATCCTTATCCCAATTTTCTTCATACATTTTTTGAAAAACATTATTTCCTAAATTTCGATATACAATCCAAGAATTAGTTCCACCTGTTAATGAAGTTGATGTACGAACTAAAATATCAATAAGTCCATCACCATCAATGTCTCCATAACTGTAAGGAACAAAATTAAGGTAAGAAGAAAAATCAGGAGTAGGATGAAAAGTGAGAGTTTTATTATAATTATACGAGTAGCTCATAGGGTGCCAATCAAATTTAACCGGTTGGATATACTCACCTGATGTATTCGTCCGTTTTATTTGGGTTAAAAAATCCTTTTGATCAAGTGTTGAGTATGTCAACGCATAAGTTTCTAACAACAAATCATTCATGCCTTTTATTTGAATATTATCCAGAATGTATTTGTTCGACATTTCCATACTGTCAATATAGGAAATAGTGGGATTCGTGCGTTCTGTGTATGTAAAATTCACTTTACCTGCTGTTTCTTTTGTTGTTCCCGTTTGATTTCCGTAGCTAATTGATGAAATACAGACATTTTTATAATTAGAATATCCCGATGAATTAGTAACATCGGCTGTAAATGCGAACTCAGTAAAGTTATTATTTGTATCTGTAATTCGAGAAAGCGCCCATCCCAAATGACGGACTGTAGTTGAAGTCTCAATATTAGCTGTCGTCGCTAATCGAATAGGAAAATAAGAATTAACATCTACTTTGTTGCCATACTCCAATATCTTCCCTTCTTTTGTATAAACTTTGAAAGTCAAGGGTCCCCATGATTTAATATTGTATCCAACTATTCTATCCAATCCGGATTCCGTACGATATTCAATACTGTCGTTCCCCCATCTATCATTTGCTATGATCAACCGCTGCCCATCCAAAGCCAATGGACTGGTATTATCCCAGATAATTCCGGTTCTTTCATAATCGAAATAAAAATCTTTCGGAACTCTTGAAATCATAGATAATCCGCCAATATTCCAGCACATTCCAGCAATCCCGTTTCCCGACTGACTGTTATAAACCAAAGAAATATTCGGCTGCATGCCCTGTATTCCCGGCGGCACCTCAATGGGTACGCTATAGGTAGCAGCTCCGGTTGGACTTACATCAAACTGCCCTTGTATGGAGCCTGCCACAGCGCCTTGAGTAGGGTCGGCAGTGAATGTTCCATCCGGTTTAAGATACGTATTCCCTGTTGGAGGAAACACCAATGTCCGGTCAATTTTGGCATTGAATGTATTGCCGGCGCTTGCACTATAACTAAATCCCGGATTCAATACAATACTCTCTCTGGCAATATACGTCTTATTCCCTGTTTCGAGAGAATCAAGCACCCAGCTTTCAGCAGTTTGGGTTTGTGAAATCGCCGATGATGAATATGCTATGAGAAGGATTAGTGTTATCAGTTTATATATTTGTTTCATTACATTTACTTTTTAATAATTTTCCACTCTGTCTTCTGTTTTCCTGCCTTTATTTTTAGAATATACACTCCTTTTCGATGTCCGGAAATGTCTATTTCCTCAAAAGACGTTATATCTTTTTTGGAGACAATCAGCTGTCCGGAAAGACTGTATAAGCT
>Ga0123354_10014050_pt1 | contig 12454 bp, 7 predicted proteins | sample TergutLab28metaG_2_FD_97872 | JGI IMG/M metagenome (GOLD analysis project Ga0123354, IMG submission 97872) | Labiotermes labralis P4 segment gut microbial communities from Petit-Saut dam, French Guiana - Lab288 P4 | ecosystem: Host-associated > Arthropoda: Insects > Digestive system > Gut ... | reverse complement strand
TACACATGCAACCTCCACCTTGAGATTTTTAGCTTACAAGAATTTTGTACTAACATGATTCTGTAAGAACCTCATTCTTTTATCATGAATAAATGATAATGAAATAAACTGTTGAGGAAGGGGGCAGACTCATGTGCTAAAATGATGGTATTAAAATTAACTAGCTTACACATATTTCAATGAAGATTTAAAGCACTGTAACCAAGGATTAACGAAAATTCTTAGTTCAATAACGACTAATTTTGGGAATGCTACTTTATGGTTGCGGGACACAAGCAGAGTTGCACAAGGAAATGCTATTCATATTCATCTGGAAACACAATGACTGATGTACTTGATATAGTTAGATCAAAAGCATATGTAACAACAAGGTGTGTAACCGAGTCTAACAAATACCTGTGGTTCAAGCTCAGTCTAGCTAACAAAACCTCACTGAAACAGTACCTATGTATGGGAATACACATATTAGTGACACTTAGTTCTTACACGTTTATTGCTGTAGGAAAATTTAAATATCCCCACACACAAGGCACATACATTAAACCAATTCTTGTAGTAAAAATCACAAGGTTCCTACTGAGTTACACAATCCTGGGAAGAACACTGGGTTTTTCCAATGTTACTTGGTTTTGTATACATAATTATGTTTTGGCCAAAAGGGAAGTCAATATTTGACACAAGTTTAAAGTAAAATAATAGGTTTGTGTTGTACTGGAGTACATGGGTACATGCTTCCAGGAAGCATAAGCTGGGCCATCAAGCTGGTAGCAGCAGTCATTTGTATGCTGCTTGAGATGGAAGTAATGACCAACACAGTTCCCATCTGCTGCTTCCTGTAGGTACAATGTCCATACCACCAGACATTCTCGTTTTCAAGGTTCTTAAGAGATTACTATTTCCCAGCAACAAAGTTTGTGCACTGTTCTCCAATACACATGGTGGAAATTCATGGAACCATGTCACATAAAAAACAGATGCTAACACAAATAACACAGCCTAAGACATCATGTGATAGCTGTTAAGGTCTGATAGGAACAGTGAACAATGCAGGTGTAGCCAAGCTCATATGGTCAGGTCAGAAGTCAGAAGTGGATTACTGGCATCCACATTCTCACTTCCTTAAAGCCAGAGACAGAATCACAGGTCTGATTACAAGTAAATTATAAATGTAAACAATCCGTTCACATTAGGTGTACTGCAATTATTTCCTCAATGATGCCTTTATGAAAGCTCCCAACTTATCACAGCATCCTAGTCAAAATGACAAGGAAGAGGAAGGGTAGGAGTTTCTTGTAGAGGGAACAGTGATTGGAGATACATACCTGTCGACACTGGGTATTGACTAGATGCAATACAACTTTGCTATCATGTGTTACATCAGACAAGGCCGTCTGGTATCTTTATATGCAGCGTAACTTTGCTATCATGCACTACACAAGACGATGCCATCCAGCAACAATTTGTACTTAGTAAACTGTACTCTTTCTTGCCAAGTTTAGTGGCCCATCTGAATGGTAAACAACAAAAATTTTCACTTAGGTATAAAATAAAAATGATTTCTGATAGCCAAGTTCTGTGAATTCTGATTAAGATTTCAACACATTCTAAGTATACTATTCACTGAGCTATAAGGAACTATGTACCAACATTTCCACACCTTGTGTTTACGGACTGCAGCCACCCCAGTTACCAACTGCTATGATCACTTCTGATTCTGTTAGCTGCAATAGGATATTTAGTCTGTTAAAAGACATTAAGCAAGTGGCCAACCATCCATTCATTTTCTATCACCGCATGTCCCATAATGACAGATGTAACTGAGTACACACTTGTTACAGAACTGTGATTCTGATGCAAGGCAACTCTTTCATCACACATTGCACCACAATGTGAGTACTGTCACTCTAAATATCAAGAGCTCTTAATAATTTACACGCATGGGCTTCAGGTTCATCTGCTTTGCAGAGAAGAGAAAACTATACACTAACCTTTCCTAATATAATCTATCACTGCTTGGAGGCTGACAATGTCCTTCATTAATATTAAGCAGTGGCTTCCTAGCATAAGCATTCCAGATATTTTCTCTTCCAGAACACCTCACATAAAAGTAACATTTCAAAATCAGTCATTAGTTTTAAGTAACTAGCCCATGGCAATGGATTTCACATTAATAGGTAAATTATAGGATTTATGTTCAAAATACCACACTGTAGTATAAAGCATGCACTTTCTTGTGCAGAATATGATGTCATTTAGCTACTCATATTTTAGTAAAAACTGTAGTGTCTCAAGAAATAAATTTATAGCCATTTCACTATCACTGCTACATCAGACATTAAAATATATCACACAATATAAAGTGTCAGACATTTGTTATACATGATGCTGGCTGCCATAAGAAATTATGGGCATCTAGTCACTCAAACAACTTGCAATAAGTTTTGAATCTGTAGAAAGAAAATTACATAAATTTTCTGTCACTTTGTATTTATGAACTGCAAACTGTACATTTACAGCACAAACCATAATTTCATGCTGAAAGTAATTTATGAAATAACAGAAACATTACTGAAGTCAAGGATTTATCCTATCCACACCTCTCTTGCAGTGTCACACTTTAGCTGTCCAGTCACCAAACCATTCATTCACATACATGTTCATAGTTATAACCATATGACTTCGTTAATGACAAGCATTTTGTGCTGATTGATGTAGGCATGAGAGGACTAGAGGGGAATACAACAGCAACCACAAAGATGGAAGCCACAAGTGTTGCTACCTCTACAATCCTTGAGACTTCTTCCTATGGCTTTGATCTAGCTCCCTGAATTTTGTACTGGAATGCTGACACTAAGATAACCACAGATGCCAACCAGTCAATTTAGTATATTATACATACTTCTTAGAACAATAAATTTATCTGCAGCAGGTGGTAACAACAAAGATTTGAGAATCTCTAATGACAGACATGGTATGTCCATACAAGAGGAAAGTAATTACATAGAAAATAAAACACAGTATCACAGCAATTGCACATTAAATCAAGATGTTCCGGAAGGCTTACTTCTGTCATCTGTTGAGCTACGAAAAAAAAAAAAAAGTTGTGGTAAGCAAATACAATGCCAGTGGAACCCACATAAAAGAAGTTGTTAACCATCCACCCTCAAAAATAGAGGCTAACGTGATGTACACTACAAAATATTTTAACAGTTATAAAACAGAATAATAAACCTAAACACTGCAGAAACTGGCAAATTTTCTATCTTCTTATCACAAGTTATTGATGTCACCTAAGACATTGTGGCCAACAATAATTACAGCAAAACCTCACTAATTTGTTAGGTTCATGATAAAAAAATTGTGCTTTGTATTATATGACTTCAAATAACCTAATTTTTATTTTCAATGCATGCTTATCTGGTATGAGGTTAGTTACCATCACAAAGGAACATAATCTATGATTTTTTTATATAGCAGCATAACTAGAAATTAATTTTTTTACACACCTGTAACAAATGTACAATTTACACATAGACAACAAGCCTGTAAAAAATCTTCATGTTTTTCAAACTTAGATCTGCATTCACTATTTCTTAAAATAGGAGTTAATTGACCTTTGTTTCATATTGTTTTTAGACACTTCAGACATAAAATCTTGCAGTTCATCCATAGCTTATACAGTTCTCTCATATGCATTAAACTTCCAACTGATTTCAGTATCAAAATTGCTGTTAGAGAATCTTCATGAGGTAGTCAGGTGGTAAGTAGCCAGATTTCCTCTGTCTTCTCTCATCCTGTCCCATTACATGCATGGAGCTGGGGCCAGGGCTGTCCAAACTTGTTGGCTAATCATCAGATTTAGGGACAAATTTGTTGACATTAAGAAACCTGTCAAAAGTACTGGGGCAATCAATGCAGCATTGCATTAAACCCATTCAGTTTTCTTCATAACTGTTGGTGATGACTAAATTTGCAGTGCTGAAGCCACATTTCACAAAGCAGCTCTGATGGACTTCCATGCCACTGAAACAACTTGTACGCTATCCATAATATTCCATTTTCTTACATTTTCTGCAGGAAAATTCCTGTTACTTCTTGCAACAAGAAAAGTACCACATTCCTTCAGGATGCTTGTTTTACACAGTATATGATATGCGGTCCAGTGGCTGCATGTAAGTGGTGGTGTTTGGCAGTAGGTTTTAAGGAAATGCTCTCGTCATTGTGGGCAGCACAAAGCTCCACAGAGCAAGCACATTCCTGTTCAGGCATGCCATTCTCCTTTCCAAAGAGATCAGTCACTCTCTATAAACAATCTTCCAGGCATTCAAGCATTTTCTTTATGATTTGTAGTAACATGGGTAATGCCCCAAATCTTTAGAGGAACGGCTTTTCAAACTTACTAGCAATTAATTGATGAAGTATTTCACTGCCACCAGCCCTGCAACACAAGATCATCACTCTGTCTTACCCTTACCCTCACTGACATTTCTCACCTTTGAACGTCAGAGTCCCCGTCATGTGCCCATTACAAAAAAGTGCTAATTCATTTAGATTTAAAATTCCCTTTGAGGAATACTGGGTAAAGATTAGTTTTACATGTTCTTGCCACTTACATGCAAAATCAACATCTGCTGAAGCATCTTTTCTGCTCATTGATTGTAATGTGATGTTCCATCTCCTTAAAACTGGTACAGTCATCCTGTGGAGCAGTTAAAATCAATGCCCATCTACAGGCATATTTCATCACACTTCCTTTTCACCTTCTGGCCATCTACTGCAGTACTGTTCTATCAAGCATGGCAAAACAATTAAAACAGCTCATTTTTCATATCGCCATGCTTTGCTCCACATATTATCAAGTGTTCTGAAATACCATCCCATGAAAAGCCTGCTGTTGAATGGAATCCCCACTTTCTAAATATGTCAACAGAGTGGAGAGTAGGATTTCATATTCCTGGGCTATTTCACTTGTACTTCCTTTACTTTGGTCCACTTCTGTAAAGACATCTGATTTTCATGCTACTGTCTTAACCACATTTTACTCTTCTTTTCACTCACACTTTCTGCACTGTGAGGAATAAAACATTCAAAATACAATATGTGAAATGTCATGGCATTTTTCAATGCATGAAAGTTGCACCTTCTTTGTCTTGAATCTCACAGCAGCCAGCAGAACACATAACAACTTGGCATGTGCCTTGTTTGCCTCAAGTAGGTTTGATGTTCAACAGGAAACCCACTCAAGCACAATTGCATTTTACATGGCTGGAAGAATTATGAGGGGCGTAAAATGAACATACTACTGCGATTTTTGTTTACATAACACCAGTCCATGCTAATGTAATTTCAAACAATATAAATTTTAGTCAGTGTTGGACTGGGAAACTGCTTTGAATTAAAAACTAACCATTTTTGAATTAACACTTTAAATTATACTTTCAGTTGGGGAATGATGTATGCTTCAAATTAACTTGTATTTTGAATTAATCAAAATTCAATTAATGAGGTTTTACTGTATATGACAGAAATAAGGAATGTAATGAGTTCTGGTTACTTTTAACAAACAAGCCAACCTTCATAAACACAACAAATGTTACATTACATTAATTTGAACTGTATAAGGTAAGGTGATGAGCACAAAGTTACCTGTTATCTTTTCTTTGTTTTTGTTCTTCTTTTTCAGGTTGGTTCGCTGGTCCTATGTCATGCTCTTGCCTGGACGCACCCAACTCTCTCTGCACTGGAAATATTAAACCATTCACTTGACAAATGAATGGGTAATCTTTTATACACAAAACATTTGACAGAAATGAACACAGTAAAAGCATTCACCTGAGAGTATTTAAATTATAATTAGCCTCCCTCAGCTAAATACATTAAAAAATCAGTATGCAAAACAACAGCTGTTTAAGATTCACTTCAAAATTCACTACTGTGTCCACCAACTCTGAACATCTGCTATAAAACTACAAGGGACTTAAATTTTTTAGTCTGAAACTCAAGCATGTATATTTTCGTTGGTAAAAAAGCTGTAAAATATGATGGCTTACCATGAGGTACACTAGATAAAAGTGGTGGAGTCCAGCTAAACAGGGATGTTTCAGCTGTGCTTACTGGTGAGTATGCACCTGGAGGAGGATGCTGAGGTGGTGATGAGGAACAGTCCCTGTTTGCATTCACAGATGTGTCTGGTATTTTCCTAAAAGAGATAAATATCATGCTGATTCCATCCCCTCCTAAGTTCTGCTTCCAGCCACTGTATTGTGGCACATCAACACTGACATACACAAAAAAAAAAACCCCACTTCTTATTATTCAATACTGTTCCATCTTTTATGGATTTGAACATACACAATTTTATACAGGTGGATTTATTTCCAACTTATTGCATTAGTTCATATACATAGGTTACTCCAACACATTTCTGCCACTACATGTAGCCATCTTCAGGTAGACCACATTACACACAGGCTACACATAGGCAAAATATGTCACCACTGGTATGTGGTAAAATGTAAACTGAATACTAAAACACATGTACATATAATTACAAACAATACCAATTATGATGTTACATTTTAACTACATATAGCCTGTGTGTAACATGTATTCCATTAGGATGGCCATATGTAATGGCTGCAGCATGCTGGAGTAACCTTTACAAATGAACTAGTGCAGTAAGTTGTAAATAAATTAACTTGTATATATTACTGCACAGAACATGTATAATATCAAATTTATACACAATTTTATGCAGGGTTCAGCTGAGCATATCATAGAATGTTCAGTACGAGCTACTGATTTACCTTGTTTAATTTTCAGTTACTATATCATTGTGTCCTGTTTATAATTTAAAAAATGCAATTTATGGAGCAATCAAACAACTTAAAAAATAAACTTGGGTCAAGAAGCATTTACAGTTTTGGAGCAGTCCTACCACATACCATAAAATTCTGGGGCAAGTTTTCGTATTCTGCTTCCTGCTTAATGTGCTAAGGGAAATACGTGCACATCAAGCACACCACTGTCCTTAATTCTTTAAAACTCCCCACCTCAACCTTTACCGCTGCCTGCTGAAGCACTCTCTCCCTACAAAGTAAGTGATATTCCATTCTACAACAACTAAAAAAGTATGTTAAGTATAAGAATTTTCATAATCCAGAGTGATTTACATCTGTTTCAAAGTCATGTTGCTATTGCAGTGAATGCATACAACCCCCCATAATCATGACAAATGAAGATGTCAGCCAGCAGAACTCATCAATAGGTCAGTCACAGAAACTGTTGTCAGTAATAGACAAAACAAATTTAAAGAACAAACACATACTTTTAATTATGAAAAAAAGTTTTGCTACTAGTTTTCAGAGTGAAGAGCCTCAATATCCACATCCACACAAACACAACCACTACTGCTACTGCTGCTGTTGCAATTACTACTACTACTCCTACTAATACCACCACCACCACCACCACCACCATTACTGCAGTATTAAAAGATAACATGTATCTTACACACAACTGACAGCACAATATTGTTAAGTCATTAGTTTTCTTGTGCAGCGAATCATGCCCCTTGTGACTCAGTTACAACATGAAAAGCAAAATGACAAACCCTAAGCAACAGCCAATTGCATTCAACTTCATTAGGTGCACAGTCCAGATTCACACAAGGTCAAACAAAGTTCTGTGACTAATGTTAATGAGCAGGAATGGTTTGGCAAACATACAGCTTGCCCATTGTTTCTCTTAGTTCATGTTATGACTGTTAGAAATTAGTTGTTTTGTGGTACAGCAAAACCTGGCTGCATTGACTATATTTAGCAGCAAATTTTAATGGGTGTTTAAAAGAATCAACAGAGTTGATAGTCTAAGTGAAATCACCCTTACTAAAAAGCATGCAACAATATGGTCAATTAGTTTCAATTATCATTTTTTGAGCTTACGGCATAAACAAACATACCCAACTCTGGTGACAAGAAGGACTCTGTTTGATGAAGTGTCACTTTCATTGCTTCCTGGTGGCAAATGAAACTGATCCATCAGGTTACTGAATGCCCGAATACGCTCCTAAAATAGAATGTTTCCATAACACGTAATGTAGTATAACTTACAATTCACAACAACAACAACAACAACAACAAATGATACCAGAATTAAGTTTAATTACAATATATTCAGCTGCAATTGAGTTCTCACTGTATCCCAAAGGAAATTAATAACAGGTTCTTGTTTTCAAATATGAATATATATTTCAAAAAAAAATTATACAGTTTTGAATTTGCAGTTTCACAACTAGACAAAAGTTGAAACAAGGCATGATTAAAGGGTTTTGAATAATTCATGGAATTCCTTCAGGCACTGTAAGTCACGTAAAATTATTTCCCATTAGGTACACTTACCTCTCGCCACAGACTAGGGTCAAAATAGTCTGAAGAATGTGTTAAATGGCTCGGTGTAGAAGTAGCTGCAGGGCCTTGACCCTGTCTACGCAATGCCATAGTTTGCTTTGAAGCAAGCACATTCCGGGAAGCTCCTAATGAAACTATATGACATAAAAACAACAGCAAATATCACAGAGATGTCCAACCAATTAGTTGCTAAATTTCAGATGGTTATTCAATACAAAATAAATACTGTGAATGTTGGAATAAATATTGTGATTCAGGTGGTTCTTTTGAATGTAAAATGTCACATCAACATGGTCCAATCAACTGTCATGGAGCTATCAGGGTTGCCAATAATATAATGCCCCATATCTTTGATTAGTATATATTTGTTCCTAAATTATAAAAATTATGCATAATGAAGAGTGAGTGATTGACTCCAGACCCTACTTTCATATAAAATATCCATCCATTTCTATGGCCTTGTGTATGTATGCATTTTCAGTATCATGCCTTGTCTTGTTCAAGTAGCCAAGTTCTCACTGCAGGAATCACAAAGTCATAAATCTCTAACATCATACTGCAGATACCATGCTTTAGGACTTAAAACAGGTGGAAATATGAGGATGATAGACTGGGGCTGTTGGGAGGATAGGGTAGCACAGTGTAACCAGGTTTAGTGATGGACTCCTGAGTCTTTAAAGTTGTGTGTGGCCTTGTATTAGCATGGTGAAGCAAGCTTTATGTTGGATGCTTGAGGTTGAAAATGTTTGAAAAGCTTCCTGAGTCTGTGAATGTCCTGACATAGGTGTCAGAGTTGACTGTCTCCCCTCCTGGCATCACAGCCACAAGAATCACTTCTCCACAGTACCACAAGACAGCAAGCATGACCTTGAATGTTGACCAAGACTGTTTGGCTTTTTTATGCCATTCCATGGACTGCTTTCTGTCTCCAGTTTAATACAATGAATCCAAGTTTCATCTGCTGTAACAATCTGGAATAAGAAGGGCTCTCCCTTAGCTTTAAAATTTGCCAACAACTCAGGAGAAATGGCTTAACTCTTGGTTTTGTAGTTGACTTTCAGGTTCTGAGGAGCCCATAATGTGTACATCTTCAAATGTGAGACCAAGGATGATGTGAGTAGCATTTCCTTTGCTGATTGAAAGAATACATGCCACCTGCTGGGTCGTAATGCAATGATCCTCTTAAGTGACGCATCAGCAAGTTGCATTACCTCAGGACTAACAGCTGTGATGGGACAGCCTGAGCAAGATTAATCATGGAGCTCTTCTTATCCTGTTTTGGAAGCCATCACTCCTTCTTGCATTGACCATCAGTGGTGCCTCTGTTGATTGCAGGACTTCCACACACAATGCAGAGATATTTGTGGATGTAACCCACAGATTCTTTCTTGACAACAAGGAATTGTATCACATTAAATTGTTTGTAACAATCCACTATCTGACTCCACTTTGAAGCATTTCTGCAGTAGTTTGTCTGCAGTCTTTACAACTTTGTATGTAAATGCTGGTAACTTTAAGTCTGTATCACCAAAATATCACATAACTAGCTTTGTTATGGCTAAGAAAAAACATGGGGCCTTACTTATTACTTTTTTGGCAGTCACTGTATTGGTTGAAAATTTATGAAATACAAAGAAAACTGCTGGTTCAGTACAAAGATTTGTTTTAACTTATCACCCACACTATCCAGTTTTTGAAATCATTGGCTGCAATGCCTAACCATAATCTTACTTGTTTTACAGAGAATATGTTCCCTTTTTTACACATTCAAGACCGTTTCTTATGAAAGCAGAAGCATCTGTGATTCGCAGCAACTTGTCCACAATTTCTCTTGAAAAATCAATGTCTTCAGGTATCCACAGCATGAAAACTCAAAAGGAATGAGATATGGCGAACAGGGAGGTCATCCTTGGGGTTCTCCACAACCAATTTAACAATATTAATGACTGTAGTTCAAGTAGTCTATTGTCTGTTGACTGCAGTAAGGCTGAATTCAATCACACTGTAGCAACATGTTTAATCTCACCACCCAGGAAGGAACTTTTCGCTAAAGAAATGGTAGGCTGTTCTGAACGAAATCGAGGTTGCAATTTGCAGGAAGGAGTAATTATTGTAATCAAACAGCTACATTCCTTACGTTTCCTCAGTTTTCACCAACAGTTCCATAATCAATTAATATTACACAAACGTACGTCAGCACAATCTATTTATTCTAGAGTAAGGCCACATGTTTCGACTAAATGTTAGTCATCTTCAGGCCCCTATACAATTTCATTACCAGATGCTTTGTCCACTATGGGATCCCATAGTGTTTACATTTGTGGATTACTTATTAGCTAAAGCTTTCTAGAAAAGTTTTAACTACAGAGGTGTTATTTTCAGACTGTGTTTAAGCATTAAAACAACAAAGCACAAAAATTCCTTTCTTTACAGTGTGTTAATTCCACCGGATATTCAATCGTGGGGTACTGTTGTCGTATTACGGTTTGGTGTTGGGGTATTTCTGCTTTCCTTATTTGATATGGATAGTTGTGTTCGTTTGCAGTTACGTTCGTTTGCCGTTACCGCCTTCCCAAAGTCGACAAAGCATCTGGTAACAAAATCGTATAGGGGCTTGAAGATGACTAACATTTAGTCAAAACATGTAGCCTTACTCTAGAATAAACAGATTGTGCTGACGTACGTTTGTGTAATACTAAATGATTTTCAAGCACATCATGATGCCTTCATTCAGAATAGTTCCATAATAGTCAAGTATTGGACACATTTATTTTTTAAGTATTATTTAATGTTGTTTTCAGTTGCAAATATTACAAAGCACTCATGATGGATGATAGGTATGAAGCACTGTGAATGATACTGATGGGGAAACCCAAAATACTCATAGAAAAACATGGCCCAGTACCATTTTGTCCACCACAAACCTCACATTTCATTCACAGTAACCATATGAAGTATACAGATATTTGAAGGAACATATGATGTAACGGCATATGATACAAATAATGGGATCAAGAATGACAAATTGCATATTTTAAGGTACTGTATCAGAATTTCACCTGGGAAAAAAGAGGAAAATCATCTAGCTGTGACTTAACAAACCCAAATGTTCATTGCTGTGTTCACAAGAGGCGGCCATTTACTGGATACCATCGTAAGCCACACAAATTCACTTCACATTATCACAATCTATTTTTTTTAACATTATCAAACCACCTACACATAGTCTCCCTAGTGGTCTCTTCCTTCACACTGTATGACTGAAAATTTAGAATGAAAAAAGATGAATAGGTACTAAGTCAAAACACATCACATGACATATTCTTATATAAAAGTACACACACACATATATATATACCATATTTATTCAAGAAAAGTTTTGCCTGTCATCACTACTCATAAGTCTCAAAGCGCTGGGACAGAAAACATAATGTCGATTACTGTTGTAACAGGTTTAAAGTGTTATAAAATAGATCACACTAGTCTGACATTTATTTCTAATATCCTCATCTCTCTCCCTTTTAGAAACTTCTGCAATTCTCAGTCAAACTGAATTTAATTATACTGAGACCTAAACTCCCACATGCATACAAACAAACAAATGACAAGTCAGTGCTGAAACAGTTCAACTGAACTAATATCACAACAGCATCAAGACCAATTGAACTCTGCTACTAGTAAGAGAAGATTAAACAGCCATAGCTCATCTCAGATGGCACTGGTGATAACACAAATGCAATTTGAAGAGCCCAAATGCATAAACAGGTTGAGACGGTATGTTCTGAAAGCCAGGGATACAATAATCCTACCACCGTGTATTATACATGATGGGGGGACTTGTAATGTATTCATCTGCCTAAGGATAGGAAAGTGTAGTATGCTTTTGTAAAAACAGTAATGAGCCTTTGGGTTCCATCAAACGCAGGAAGTTCTTGACTAGCTTAGGAACTATTAGTTTCTCAAGAAGATCATTGCTCCACATCTATTAAAGAGGTAACATTGTATCTGTACATGCCAGGATAGCATATGAGGGGGGGGGGGGGGGG
>Ga0123354_10014049_pt1 | contig 12455 bp, 6 predicted proteins | sample TergutLab28metaG_2_FD_97872 | JGI IMG/M metagenome (GOLD analysis project Ga0123354, IMG submission 97872) | Labiotermes labralis P4 segment gut microbial communities from Petit-Saut dam, French Guiana - Lab288 P4 | ecosystem: Host-associated > Arthropoda: Insects > Digestive system > Gut ... | reverse complement strand
TGGCGGACGCTTGTGAGTGCGGTAATGAACCTTCGGGTTCCGTGAAATGCGGGGAATTTCTTCACTAGCTGCAAACCAGTTAGCTTCTCAAGAAGGACTCTGCACCATGGAGTAAGTAAGTATGCGTGTATACAGTGTGTACCACGAGCTGTCGTCCGAACGTCAGAAGGTTTGTAACTGCTCTATCTGGAACTGAACAATTTTTCAGTACGTGTCTGATTGTCACCTGTAAAGGAGCTGTTGGCAACAGCTGCAACACGACAGACAATGTGCGTGTTATGTAACATTGAGGCACGTTCTTGCGACAATTTTTGCAGTGGAAAACAATAAGTATTACATATACTGAGTGTTCGTCTGTAGCCTTCCTTATCCAGTATGCCATGCGCATGCGCCATATTGTCATCTGTGGTCTGCCCCGCTGTACAATATTTTTCAACATTATGTCATAAACGGTACGATTTTCGAGAACAAGTTACTGGGCACAAAATTTATATTTTCATTTCCTCTACGCCTTTTGTCTTATTCATTTCTCATTCTAAGAAGAAATGAGTGAAATATGATCAAAAATGTATATTGGTGTTCATGTAAAGTACTCGTTATTCTTGTCAGATTTCAATGAAACTTGGATTTTCTCGATAGTTTCTCTAAAAATACTCAAATGTTAAATTTCATGAAAATCCATCCAAAGGGAGCCGAGTTGTTCCGTGTGGAACGGACGGACTGATGGATAGACATGACGAAACTAATAGTCACTTTTCGCAACTTTGTGAAAGCGGCTAAAGAGCGTAAAAAAGTCATCAACTGAACGAAACAATTGAACATCGCCTTGCAAGTGCCCGAGTGACGTACGACGTTCGCTAACTAAAAGCAGGCAGAATATTTGTGTGAAGTTATACACTGTGGGGTTTTTTCTAAACACATCGCACACGCACTTTGCCAAACGGTGATAGGGCATTTCCAGTGGCTAGAGGGTGAGACACCAGTGTCTCGGAGAACTCTGCTTCCTCCATCTTCTGGACAAGAAATATCCTCCGAAATGTTCACAAATATCTACCAAACTACACGGCGTCACATCCCAAAATACTTGTATTCAGAACAGTCGTTTGTTTTTAGTTATGTGCTAAAAGTATTAAGTTACCAGTAGTGGGGATTAAAAATTAATCAAAATCCGCTCACATAATTACCAAAATAAACGACGGCAATTTGAAACAAATCAGATCTTAAGGGAAAAAACCCTCCATTATATTTGTATAAGTGATATGACAGGAGCAACGCAGTACAAAAAGAGTATATAGGATTGTTGACATAGAGTGGGCCATGCATGGTCTAGTGGCTATAATCTCTGGAGGCTATATCTTTGACATTGTTGACATTACCATCCAGAAAGGCTTATATGAAGATTCGTTTAGCTAAAGGATGGAAAAAAAAAAAAAAAAGAGATTTCCCCCCACTAAATAAGCATATAGTTCAGCAAAGAGAATTGGCATCTACAGTACCGAGCACGTGGTGGGAAGCTCTGGTGGTGAATAATTCAAACACCCGCATCTACGGAAGGAGACGGGGAACGACAATGCGAACGGTGGGAGGGGGGGAACAGAAAATATCCCCGGGATATGAACACGGGCTTAGTTATGCGGAAAGGGGCTACATGAATCAAGAGCGACTGTGGGAGGGGGTGATAATATTATATACACACACATGCTACAACAAACTACATTAGTACATATGTATATAGCGGCGTTCGGGAGAAAAAGGGATTTACTGCAGACAGAGCTCGCTGATAGCTGTTGAAACACTGCTTAATCCTTGACACCGCAGTGGTAAATGTACATGCCATGTGCTTCGACATTCAAATTCTCGACATTTTACCCACAAAGTGTAGTCTGTTTGTGTGTTCCGTATGGGTCACTGTGACTAATTCTCCAAACAGCATTAAACAGTCTGTATTCGTAATGGAGGTGCAGTGTGTTTACTGTGAGTTATGAACAGGCTTCAAAATGTTAATGATGCTGTGTCAGTAAAATTGACGCAGGTTTATTACAAATTCCGGGATAGTGTAGTCAGTATTGCGAGCCGCTACGGGCTGGACGGACGGGGATCGATTCCAGTGGAGGGCGGGATATTACGAATCTCTCCATACCGGCACTGGAGCCCACCCAGTCTCCTGTACAATGGGTACCGGGTTTCTTTCCCGGGGGTAAAGCGGCCCTGGCGGTGGCGTTGTGCACCCACCCGCATCTAGCGCCGAGGTTAAAAACGAGCTGAGCTATACTTCTACTCCCCCTCTGGCCCTTCATGACCTGTTCTAGCGTGAACTCTACCTTTACCTTGACCTTTATTACGAATTAGGTGTTATAAGGATTGGGGTAAACAGTCGTGGCCTGCTTTATATCCCTGGATCGATGTATTAGCAGTGCTGGTATGCAATTTTGGAATCTGTGGTGTGAAAACCCAGCTGGAGGGGAGGTGGGCACCAGTAGTTTGACAATATCTTCGTATGTGCCTCCTTTTGACATTCGGGTTGCAATTGTGGAATTAGCTACGGTTTTAGTCATTCGTTGTATTGGGGGGTCCCGGGTTCATATCCCAACACGGGCACAGAATACACTGATTCATATTTGAAGTTTTACCTCACTCACTTTTGGCATGTTCTGGTAATATTATACCATAAAATGGGACTATCCTCGAGTTTTGAGGTTCTCACAGCGGTGACTCTAAAGATTATTGTCTTTCGGTATTTGACGCCGTGTACCTCACCAAGGATCCTGCCGCCATCTTCGTTAGGTAGAAGACTACACGGTGTCATATCCCAAAAGACAATGTCCTTCAGAACTATAACCTTATCCTTCCCAATTCGTCATTCATAGCCACCCTACAATTGACTCTATAGTGCAAATAACGCAGCAATTAATCGCAGCAAGTGTGACACTTGTGCCACTGTTGTGCTGAGGCTCGTTGCACTCAGCAACGCGGGTTCCCTGTATCTGATTTCGCTTCATTTCATATGCAGAGGGTTTGCACAGCGTTTGATGCATTTCTCATTCATAGACATGAAGAAGTGTGTTTCAATTCCGGTGTAATGAAAAGCGCCATATTGCTCGGTATTTAAATTCGTCGTGACGTGTGTGTGTGTGTGTGTGTGTGTGTGCGTGTGTGACTGAGTTACCTCACGGTAACACCTTGTCCCTACCACTCTGTTCGCGGAGGAAGTCCGACGTACCAAAATAACCTCTCACAACACTCTTTTAGTAGTGAATTTAACAATACCGTATCAACTTAAGAAGTCAGAAATGTAATGTATTAGTAAGTAACGTTATTACGTCATAAATAGCAATGGCAATTGAAAATGTTATGTGGCTTAGAGATACGTAAGCAAATAAATTTACGTAGTAATACGTGAACAAATAAATATTCAACTAACTAGCGTATTGATTAATAAGTAACTACGTGCTGGATGACAGAGCAATTTTAAGGAAACTCGAGTTTCTTTATGTTGTTCACAACATTCCACAATGAGGTAAATACATAAGTGAATTAACAAATGTAAATAGATGTACATATTAAAATGTAATACAAAATGCGCAAACACGTCAGTAGAAATAAGCGATGAAAAGACAACTAAGCAACAAACAAAGAAGGAAATTATACATTTATTAACATACGAATTGAAAAAGCGATTAATTAAACAAACTTGTCGGAAAATAAATAGTAACCACTTAAGCTTGTATAACAGGTTTTGTATTTCATTTTAATATCACACGCACCTGCGTTTTATATAAATTAATTTACAACACGTATTAGGCTACTAAAATTTTTTTTACAACGGCGCAACAGTCCCCCAGAGGGCTCCTCATTGTCGAGGTTTCATGATCACACTCAGACACTCCTGACTCGGGAGAACTCCTCTGAACGAGTGATCAGCCCGACCCAGAGACCTCTACCTGACAACACACGACACTCATAACAGACACCCATGCCTCCGACGGGATTCGAACCCACAATCCCAACACGCAAGCGGCCGCAGACCCACGCTTTAGACCGCGCGGTCACCGAGACCGGCACAAGAAATTTATTTAACAAAATTAAACAAATAAATGTACATCAAAGGTATTTAACGTGCAGTCGGTGACCACAGTGCAGCTGTGTCCAGATAGCTCGTACCTGAACTTTCTCACCGACCAACAGAACTCCGCATAGCAACAGCGTCACAACACAGACCGCTGTCAAAGGGTCAACATTCCAACTAACAAGAAGACACCCGGAGTACATATCGATATCGATTCTCACAAGGAGAGTAGGGCTACCGGCAGAGTCTAAGCGTGAGGACGGAAGGAGCAGATCATTAGGTTGGCAGGGTGGCGTCGGCAGGGATTGGGTAGAAGACGTTCAGCCATCATCACACATGAACATTAACGCTGTACAAAAAAACAGACTTTTTTTGTCTCCCCTAAAGAAAAATAGGCTTTTCTACTCAATTTATATGTGTTCAGAGTCTCGATCTGGGGTTACAAATTTTGTACCGCTCTTCACTTGCAAGGGAAAGTATCAAAACTTAACCTAATACCGCCAGCCCGATGCGTGATGGTTTTAACACCAATCAAGGCACACTTGCCGCGAAGACATTATCAAATGACAAAGACGTTTTGGCAAGAATGACGTATGCTTTACTTTGGGATGCAACAGTCGATATGGTGTAGATAACGGAGCTGCCTTGGTAAGTCCTTCAACTCACCCCTACAGAATTGCATTCTGTAACCACAAAATGAATACAAGGCTTTCTTAAAAACAGTGGAAGAACAACGTAAACGCTCCTAAATAGCTTTTGATGTTTTGCTGACCGTGCATCTCAGTTTAATCTTAGTAATTAACCAACTTAATATACAAATTCTTGTTTTATAATTAGTTTATTATAAAACAAGAATTTGTATATTCAGTTGAGTAATTACTAAGATTATATTGACTGCCTTAATATCCCAAAAACCCCACGTATACCGAGTCATCAAACGTTAGATAGAATGTTTGACTGAGATATCTCACAAATTCCCAGATAATCTGTACAAAATTTAACATCTGCGTCGCAGAAATGACGTGATAACTTACCGCTATGACTGACTACTTTGTGATACATCCATTCAGTTGCTTCTTGTTTAACGACCCTGTCAATCGCCGAGATCAAGAGGCGTCGGAGAGGAATGAATAGGTAAGGAGCAGTGGTGGGAAAGGTCTGACGGGGAAAAGCCGAGACACCCGGAGAAAACCCTGTTGCAGTACCGTTTTGTACACCACAAATCTCACATTGACTAGCCCAGTACCAAACACGGGCCTCCTAGGTAATCGACTGCTGTTGAAGTGCAAGGTAATGCTGCTTTATATATAAAAAGAAGGAAGTAAACATTTAGTACGCTAGGCTGAAGCATAACATTAGTAAAGTGAAGAAACTCCACAATAAAGTCGCTCATCTAAATTCAGTACGCATCAACACGTTTCCCACGTGCGGTTTCCATATGGAATACTCACTTTAAATTTATGTAGCACACAGAATTTTGGTAACGCGGCTACTTTTTAACATTCTTGAACCACACTGACGACGGAGACAGCAGCCTTCTCCGAAACGTCTGTGATCGTTTACCATTTGACACGGCATACCTTTCCAGGATACTTGAGTCTTTATCAGCACCTTATCTGATAGCTGCAGTTAACATAAGGTAGAGATGGGTGTTTGTTAAACGACGTGTTATTTGCATATGAGTACTACGTCCCTTTAGTGAGTAAAGTTCAAACTGTAACAGGCCATGAAAGTCCAGGAGGGGAAGTAGCGGTATAGTTGTACTCTTTCTTTAATCTCGGCGCTGTAAGGGGTTGGTCAACGCCACACCTCGGCCGCTTTACCCACGGGAAAGACCAAGTACCCATTGCATAGGAGGCTGGGTGGGCCCCGGGGCCGGTCTGGACGGGTGCGGAATGTCTCGCCCCCAACCCGAGACTGGATCCTCGGACCGTCCAGCCCGTAGCCAGTCGCTATATCAGCTGAGCTATCCCGACTCACGTCCCTTTAGGGGGCGGAAATATGAACTGCAGAACATTCCTTTGACTTCTGTTTTATGGTTTATGTGTTCTTATTTGTACATATGAAGTTATATGAAAGTAGATTTAGTTCTGTAGCCATTCAAGTATACTGTAATTAACCTCAGTTTGCTCCGGGAGTTATGGCTTGATGTGCAACCAGAAGAAGTCTGAACCACAAGGGAAGATCAGGGGATGATAGAAAGGAACAGACCTTTCTCTTATAACTTTGAAGTGTTCTTTTATCTCTTTTATTTAGCTTTACTTTCTGCTTTGCTTTTCCTTGGGGATAAACAACTGTAGTGAAATTGATACAAATTCAAATACTGGAAACAAACAAAGTCGACGTTGGTAAGGACTATGAAAATAGAGCCAATAGTAGAGCAGAGGAAATGAATTTACCGACAGACCGATAAAACAGTTGACAAACTAAAATAACAGTGAAGCTAACGGATGACAAATACGAGCCAACAGTAACGCACATTATGGCATGGCAGGTTAGAGTACATGATTTCATATTATGTATCAAAAATTCTAAGCGCCAGAAGGGTGATTTTAAGCAAGTGCCATTACTGAGGACCCACAAATATCAGGCGCCATAGTACAAAATTTAGTCTCCCGCAATTTGGGCACCCCTGCATTAGCATTCCCTATTCGTCAGGGGGTACTGTGTTCCAGCCTCGATCCCAAGACACATTATCTGAAACCAGTATGACTCCCTACGAAGAAATACTGGTGGTGTTGTTCTTTAGAATATACTGTCGTCTCAGATATTCTGACAGCTTACTGCGGTCTTCCTCAGTTCCTCCTGGCAAACTGCAGAATGTTATTTCAGACTGGGTCACGATCGTTCCTCCACAACTTAAACAGCTCGTTCCTTTATCATTCTAACACTCGACACTATATAATATTGGATAGATAAGCATCGTTAAAAAAACATCAAAATATTTAACATTATATTTTATATTTTTAATAATATATGTCAAGTGCCGATCCCGGTAGCAGGCTGTCTAAGGCGTGGGTCTTTTGCCGCTCGCTTGCTGGGATTGTGGGTTCGAATCCCGCAGAGAGCACGGATATCTCTCTATTATGAGTGTCGTGTGTTGTCAGGTAGAGGTCTCTGCGTCGGGCTGATCACTAGTCCAGAGGAGTGTGATCGTAAAGCCTTGATAATGAGGAGACCATGGTCCACTAAGGGCCGTTGCACCATGGAAGAATAAATACACACACACACACGCACACACACACACAGAGCTGGCTCAGGATAGCGACAGGTGGCGGGCACTTGTGAATGCGGTAATGAACCTTCGGGTTCCATAAAATGTGGGGAATTTCTTGACTAGCTGAGAACCAGTTAGCTTCTCAAGAAGGACTCTGCTCCATGGAGTAAGTAATTACGTAATATACACGTATTTGTATATAACGCACAGCACTGACTGGTATATAGGCCTACGATGCTGCAAGCATGTAACCTACTCAGCTGGAAGTCATTAGATAAATCCCAAACAGACTCTTCGTTAAGCATTCGGTAATTTCTCAGCTATTGGTAGATACTCTAACATCCTGTAACTGATACACAGTCCTTAAATAACCCCAGAAAATTGATCAATAGAGGAGAAGGGCGAAATGTGCAGTCGGGACTCAAACCCGCATTTCCGACAGACACCCACTGTAACGACTGATGAACTGATGCGCCCTCGTGGCAGGCAACTGTCCATTTGTCCGACAGTGTATTGTACCGACGTGTGTAGCGTCTAGACAGCTAGCAACACACAGGCACCAGCGACTGCGAAAGCAGTACAGTACTTGCCATTACACGTCATGTCTTCTTATTATGTGACAATTTCTACATGTGAGACTGGCCGTCTTTTTACAAGTCAGCGCGTGTCTAGTCAGCAGAAGATGCGGGTTCGCATCTCGCTTATGTGGGACTACGTGTATATCTTGGGTGAAGAACGGCTTAAGTCAAACATAATTACGAATGAAACAATTTGTCTTGAAATAACTTTAAACCAACAAATGTCTTTATTTGTAACCTGCCAGTAACTTTCACTTCATAAGGCCTGGGATTTTAACAGTTTAAAAGAAAAAAATAATTTAGGAATGCACGCACAGGGAAACAATTCTGCTAACTTCCACTCATTCTTATTCACAGATCTTAAGATTAGGAAAACTGCTGGTGGTAGATGACTTTAAAATGATCTGATGAGCTCGAAAAATGTAGACAACAACCCAAAATCAAGTAAAGACTTTCTAAAATAAAATAGGTGCCTTAAAGGGGGTTTAAAATCCACTTTAGTCCGTGTATTGTACACACAACAATACGTGACAATTTAAAAGGTTAGCGTGTTGTCGTAATTTAAATATTTTTGGGTTTTAACGTTATTAATGTCCGTGCTTTAGTAAACAATGCCTACAATAAAACCAACAGATGCACTTGTTGGCTGTGTAAATTATTTTTGAGTTCTTTACACAGCGCAGGAATTGCAGAGTTATCATCCTTGTCTAGCCCACACAAAAATTTCGTAATGAACTCAACAAATTAAATGGAAATGAATTTCATGTCTTTAGAGGCAATGACAGCGGTGCACTTCCGAATGTGCTACAAATATGTCAGCCAGAAGGGGGACTGTCTGTCGCCCCCTAGAGAGATCGAGTAACACGCATTTCATTTCGAGTGAATCCCCAATTGAAATTGACTGTGCTAAATCCGCTACCACACAAATCATCAGGGTGTTTCTGCGACGTGGCAACATTCAAATCCCCTTGCTTCAAACAGTGAACACTTTAAATCCATTGATCATTACAGAAATCACGGTTTAACACTAAAAAATCTCTATATGTGTGTGTCCACAAAGTGTATTTACTTTTTTCACACATTTGTCACAACACTCAATCATTAATTCCCCACACAGCATTAAACAACTGCTGCATACTATCAGATATATATACAGGGTGTACACAAAATAATTGCGCGGTTTCAAAAGTTAACAAGAAATTTATTTCTCACCTCACACGGGCACAACGTACACTATCAGCTGCAGCAACTGTCCAAGTTTCTCATACGCTACCAGCAGTTCGCTTCTCATGGTTACTGCGGGGCCAGTTGCCACGATGGCCTCAAGCAGGAAAAGGCTTTCTGTGTGCTCCGTTTTGAGGTGTCCATATCTGTGATTACAGTGCACGAAACTCACCTGGCAGGTGCGTCTTTTCTAAACCGTGCACGAAACTCACGCTGCACTGTACACTGTACACCCTGTATATATAGAGCGTTTATTATTTTTTTAATTTTTATCCCTTTTATATTCCGATTTTCTATTAAGGCTGCGTACCTCCAAACAATGGTTGGCGAACCGGTAGTGGTACGAGTACCATAGTTTAATAAACCATGCCTTAATATGTAATACACGAGGAGAACCACATGGAACGTTTAATTTTCAAATTCTCACGCAAGCACGCGCACGCACACGGACGCACGGACGCACTCACGCATGCACAACAGTTTCACTACGACTGTGAAGAATGCGTTATTACTAGCCGTTATTCAAATAGGGATGTCATCGGGCTGCCTCTCAGACGTCGGTACAGCCAGGGCGACCCGCTGAAATAACTAACAAACGAAGTAGCTACTTTGACTATTACGTCTGCGTTTTGTTTAGACACATAGCCGGAATAACGGGCTAAGGATTTAGGAAAAATACTATTTGGTGACGATTACAAGTGTGCTGGCAGATAGCTACAAATGTTTCGCAGCAAACCGCTGCTTCCATCTTCAGAGTATGAGGCCGTCAGTATCTCAAGTTCCGCAAGTACGAATCAGGCTACAAAGTTACTCACTGTGTAATTTTCTCCATCCTCTCTTCACTCCCCGTCTTACGTAACGCCCAAGCTAGCCACTAGGACACACTGACACTCGACCGGACCATTATAACATGTCCCGGGGGACGGACAGAGAATTCTGCTTACCGGGGCGAACCCACCCTTCCCCAGTGATTATGTGTCGCTCTGGGGAGGACCTGACGCTCAATAATACATCAATCGAACTGATTCTCGCGTTCGGGGTCCCTCAGGGATTCGAGCTTAGGCACGTTCTGCTACCTAGACCGGGGTTCGATGCCTGGCGGCGGGTTTTGTTAATTCGATTCCATATCTCATAGAGAGAATTACGTAATTACGATTGGCGGTGTTGAAATGGACTGCAGAGCAGCTCTTACCCTGTGTGTTATGTAGTGGTGGTGTTGGTGGTGGTAGTAGTAGTAGTAGCAGCAGCAGCAGCAGCAGCAGCAGTAGTAGCAGTAGTAGCAGCAGCAGCAGCAGTAGTAGCAGCAACAGCAGCAGTAGTAGTAGTAACAGCAGCAGCAGCAGCAGCAGTAGTAGCAGCAACAGCAGCAGTAGTAGTAGTAACAGCATCAGTAGTAGTAGTAGTAGATGTTGCCCATTTTATTGTATCCCTGCTCATCGAAAATTTATCGCGTAGGAAGACTGAATCCGCTGTGCTGTAAACAAGGTAAGTTGTACTGCAGGAGAAAGCGGACACGAAATTCGTGATAAAGACGTTCAGAGACGCGATAAAATGAACATCCTATTAGTAAGCCATCCCTGTATTGTCCTGGACAAACAGTTAGGGCTCCTAGAGGGTGAGATTCTCAGAAGTTCTAGACAATCGGTACATGAAGATGGCAAGGTTGTCAGCCCTACGCACCGGCCGCTTTCACCCCCCCCCCAGGAGTACCCTTGGTACTCATTTCTGTTAGAATCTGAGTCGACCCCAGGATCGTGGTGCGGTCGGAAAGATTACGTCAATGACCCCTTCGGAAATCGAACCTGCGACTTTCCGGCTTGTAGCGAGGTGCCTCAAACAACTGCGCCACCGGGTGTCCTGAAATTATTAATACTGGCAATAAAAATCACTTTAACTTATTCCATAAGCAGTCGATCCTTTTAAGGACGTTCGGAGATTAAGCACTAATTTTTGTTTAAAATAAGTATTTCCATCGCTTACTACGTCTTTCAGTATCACATTTTCTATGAAATTTTACGGACCAATATACCGTCTACCAATTTAACCGTAATGTTTACGCCATCAGTGTCCAGTTCGCAGTCTATCCCTCTAAAGTTGCTTCCAGAAGGCGCACGTAACACCACTTCGAAGAAACCTATTGCTTCCATGCTCAGGGTATAAAACTACAAAACTTAACATCGCAGAGAGTAATAATCTGATCAACGATGTAAGCAACCAACAAGATGCAACAATTTTGGTTTATTGATCTATTTGAATCTACTCTACATGTTTCGGGCGACAAACTCGCCCATCTTCAGGAGCACTTTTGGCTGTATTTACAGCTTTGGTACAATGCACCGATATTGCTGCCGACCGGTACATTGTACCAAAGCTGTATATACAGTCAAAAGTGCTCCTGAAGATGGGCGAGTTTGTCGCCCGAAACATGTAGAGCAGATTCAAACAGATCAATAAAAGATCAATAAAAGAAAATCGTTGCAATTTGTTGGTTGCTTACATCGTTGTTATAATGATGCACGGTCTCACAAACGTCAAATTGATAATCTGATATACATTGCCACGAGAACCTTCGGTATTTTTCGTACACAGCCACTCAAAGCACAGTGGTAATTATATGTACCAAATGCTGTAACAAAGAAACTCTTCATTTCCCCGCAGAATGCATTTGATGTTGCATGTGATGCCTTCAATTAGCGCACATTATAGTTTCCCATTGCTGCTTCTGAGTGTGTACTGCATTGTTTCACGTCCGTTCGTTTCACGCCTCTTTCCTTTAACGCCACGCGAAAATTTATAACACTTCTTCATTTACGCCCTCTGGTTTTCGGTTTAAAGCCCTTTGGCTGGTTTCCTTACACCTAATTGTCTTTTTTCTCTCGTGGGAATGTATTCAATTTACGCCCACTTTTTCACGAACACAACTAGGACGTAAAAAAAGGCCTTGGTGTACATATACATATACATGTACATATTAATAATTTCGACGAATGTCAGCTTTCAGAAGGACGAGCGGGAACATTCTAGAAACCTTCACAGCGGTACGATTTTCGTTTCCTCCATTTAATAAATGTAGTTTTTCTCACAGCACTCCCCTTCTTATTCTCCTCTTTCTTCTTCTTCTCATTGTCTGGTCGGTGTTCTAAGGGTTACCTTTCTTTTATCATTCTTTATCGTACACGAATTTTTACTAGCAAAATAGAAAACGTTTATGATGTAACACAAAGATACAATAAAAATCTAATAAGGGAGCTTGCACAGCTACAGCTGTACACGACATACAGCTTGCACAGCTACAGCTGTACACGACATACAGCTTGCACAGCTACAGCTGTACACGACATACAGCTTGCACAGCTACAGCTGTACACGA
>Ga0123354_10014046_pt1 | contig 12458 bp, 8 predicted proteins | sample TergutLab28metaG_2_FD_97872 | JGI IMG/M metagenome (GOLD analysis project Ga0123354, IMG submission 97872) | Labiotermes labralis P4 segment gut microbial communities from Petit-Saut dam, French Guiana - Lab288 P4 | ecosystem: Host-associated > Arthropoda: Insects > Digestive system > Gut ... | reverse complement strand
TGGGTAAAATTTTTTTTTTATTTTTTGTTTGTAAATATTAGATTTGTATCGTGAAAGAAGAACAGATTAAGTGTATTATGAGAATAGAAATGGGGGGGGGGGGGGTGTGTTACTAAAATTGTACGAAACGCCTAAGTACACTCTGTGAGCAAAATTGATGATGTTGAATGTGCAGTTTACAAAGCGGGCAACTATCTGTTTATGTAATTCGAAATGTATGGTCAATAATAGAACCCCTATAGAGAAAGGAAGGGCTATAGGTTATCCGCAGATTGACAGTACCTTTCACTAACTTTACTACAAGCTGTGAGACATCACTGCACCTTCTTGTACTAACGGCCATAGACAATGGGACTTCCAGATGCAATTAGGAGCTCAAGAACAATTGTAAATGAAGCGGTCCCACTGCCAAACGTCAATCATATTTATCTCAAACTGCTCGTCGAAAAGGAAAAGAAATATCCAGTGAAAAACGATTTAAAATTTCCATTTTACGAATTCATATCAGCATTCTGTTAGTGACAGTTCATACTTTCGGCTGTCACATGAGCCAGATCGCAGTATAACGCAACATCGCTCACCAAGGTCTCCCCCCCCCCCCTTGAGGTAACGATTGTAAATTGTATTCAGTGGATGCCCATTTTTATCTCGGTATGGACGCCTTATGTTCGCGGTTTTATTCAGTTCCTGCAGTAAAGTCCTAGGTTGTTACATATTAGGCCACAACCATTTGCTTCCATATTTTTCCATTTAATTGTCCTCCATTTTACTCTGTCTATTCTGAGTTATTATTCCCGGCTGGGCCAAGGGGTTTCTTCTTGTCGAAAGTCTCAGCGGTCCAGCTATCCTCGCAGTGGATGGGAACCAATGGCGCTTTCCCCGGTTCTAAAGTAGTCGGGGAGTGAAGGTAAACACTTCGTTCTGGAGCCGAGATTAAGAAGGAGTGGGGCCATAACTGCACTCACCCATATGCCTTCATGTCGTGCTCAACGCCAAATTTACCTTTGTGGTCCGAGTTAGTCGTTCAGCGAATTGCAGCAAAACAAACAGACAAAGTCACGTTCTAAATGCTCTTTATGTTTGCTGTTGTGACCAGCTGCGTGTGCCACACGTCTTGCTGTAGCGAGTCGCAATTAACATGTACTCGTATTTGAATGTGTTTTATTTTTATCTACTTCGAACTTCAGGAGAAAGCCGTTGTGTTAGCACAAATTTTGCAGCTTACCTGGATGGTTGTGTGTGATATGGTAAAGTATAAATAAGACAAATTCTGCCACAAGTAGGGTACCGGATTCCAGATTTTTTTTGTCTTGTAATTTACAAGGTTACCTTATATTCAGCTGGGCCGGGATAGCTCAGTTGGTATAGCGCCTCGCTACGATATTGACGGTCCGGGGATCGAGTCCCGGTCGGGCGAGATTTTCCGCACCTGTCCAGACTGACCCCACCTCCATCTTAGCGCCGAGTTGAAAAAAGAGTAGAGTTATATATATATATACTTCCCGTCTGGGCCTTCGTGGTCTGTTCTAGGGTACCATGCTCGTAGCAGTGAAATTCGCGTTAAGAAAGGGCGTAAATTTATGGCTGGGTATGACCTGTTTAATCTTCTGTTCGCTTTCTACATCACATGTTGTATGTGTGATTCGAAGTGCGACTTTTTATTCATTGTGATTCAAAGGCATTTTATCCTGCATGGTGGCCAGTGATATTGTGTTTTGAGTATATGATATCTACCCATTTTTCAGAGTGTTACTTGTTTCGCCACGCAATAGCCCACATCTCGTGGCCCTATATAATTTACCGTAATTTATCCAGAACTGTTTTCTCTTTGGAGCTTGGAGCTGAGTTGGGCCTATTATTGACATATTTCTAAAACTTTGTATTCGATCTGTAATTGCAGGGGATAGCGTTCATTTACACATTACAGAATACCAGACCTAGCGCACCTAGAATTACTCGCCCCTTTTTGGGTCTTCCGCCCAGATTTGTCTTGAGACTACGTGAGGCGTTCCTGGCTAATGGAGAGTAATTTCGAGTTTCGGGGTTGGCTGCAGTAAATCCCCGTGAACTGGAATAGAAATGTCGTTACCGTGTAACTTTCTGATTATTCCCGTACACAGAACCTCGTCGGGGGCCTGCAGTTTGTCTAGAGGCAGCGTTCCCGTTGCTTTGTTACGGCTGCGTCCATTAATTAACGTTTCCGACGCTTTTCGTTAGTAGAGTAGTTAAGTGCTGGTTCTCAAACCCGTGCTGTTTGGCTGTGGGTAACAAGTTCTGGTGAAGAAATTGCTTCAGGCTTCTGTTGTTTCTAAATCCCTTTTCACACACCTATGGCTGATAGTGCTTATTAAGCTGACTGGCCGGTAGCTGTTAGCATTTTTTTTTCTTATTGGGTGTATGGAGCACTAGAATTTTTGCTGATTCCCACTAATTCTGGAAAAAAAAAGGGAGATTGAGGGCTGTGTTGTCAACGTTTTAAATTATTTTAACGACTTTCTTGTGGAATGCCTTTAGGATTCAATTTTGATTGTTATATTCTCCTTCGGGGATACATGTTCTTCATACAGCATTCTATTTCTAGAAAGGTAGAAGCATAGTTTTATACATGTAGGAGATATCCAGTATATCGCTCGGTTGGTGATAATGTTTCAAACAAATTTTGGTTTTTAGTAATTAACCAACTTAATGCACAAATTCTTGTTTTATAATAAGTTTATTATATTCCTCTACATTTGTGCATTAAGTTGGTTTATTACTAAGATTATACTGAGATGCATGGTCAGAAAAACATTGAAATTTTGGTTCGTCTGCAGGATGTTTGGTGAAAAAAACCTGCAGCGTGTCCTCGAAGTCTTTTTTCTCATCTGTTGTCGCCACCCTATAACTAGCTTGATTAGTGCAAGGAAATTTAACCCCCCTCGTGTAAACCGTTTGGATATTGAACAACTGGGGCTTGAATCGGACGTATAAAATTATTTTATTTGAATACTCTATGCGTTTCTCCTTCGATTTTGATTGGAGATTTGGATGTGTATATGTAGCCCATTCGCTTTTGAGTTGAATGCTAAAAATCCAGAACTTAACAGCTCTTTCGCGCGTTATTCCTTTCCCTGATGTGTGCTGGGTTATATTTGGAAATGTTAGTGATATTTGGCGGGATTTTTGTGGCTGTTTGATGAGGATTTTGCCAATGGCAAGGTTTCTACCCCAGTAGTAAAGAACACCAAAAAGTGAGTTATTAAGAAAGCTATCTCTTTCTCTTCCCATTGTGTACTGTACCTACAGCTGTTAAACCCATGTGCGAGTATGGAGATAGGATTTTTGCATTCGATTCTAAAACTCATTTAGAGTAAGGTGTAAGTTAGTAAACTCCCATTTCTTAATTAGATTTTCATTCATTTAAAATTCTCTCTTTTATGTACTGTGTTAGCAACAAAGAAAGCAACCACATCCAGGGCATATAAGGGGTAATTTTACGTTGTTAAAGATAGAAAATAGTTCACACTTATTCTTCTTCTTCGGGCACTGAACTTCCTTCAATAGTTGAAATGTATGGCCTTCTCAACGATATCTTTCCATTTCCCTCGACCCTGGACGCAGGTTATCCATTTTTTAACCTTCATTTGGCAAATGTCCTGTTATTCTCCCATCGGTACTTGGGTGTTCCTTGTGATCTTTTGGTTAGAGGATTCCATTTAAATATCTTCTTGACTGTTCTGGTATCTGGCATTCTCTGTACCTGACCAAACCAGCTTAGTCTTTGAGCTTTAATATAATTGACTACATTTGTATGTTTTATCAGTTTATCTAATTCTTCGTTAGTTTTAATCCTCCATATTTGATTTTCTTTCGTAGGTCCAAATATTATTCTTAAAATTTTCCTCTCAAAGACCAGCAATTTCTAAATAGTTCACACTCACTAAAACTCAGAAATGTTACGTTATGGTTCGAGCGATTTTCATCAAGTTGTAGCACTTAACTTTACACAACTAACCATCTTGTAATGTTCTGAAGGATTAACAACCTTAAATTAAACCTCTGTGTATGTACTGCAATACATTTGATTTATTCTCTTGTCTCTTTTTATCTCAATCATTCGACTTTTTGTCCAGCTTATAAAATGCATTTTAGGCAGACCTTTCTTCCCCGCACACAACCGACGAATGCGGGTTGAGAAGTTCCAGTCCCAGATCTGCTCGAATTCTATTGAGTATTTGCAGTCCTTATTAAACCTTACAGAGTATACAGCAGTTCAGCCTGTACAGTAGTATGCAGTAATAATAGTGGAGGGAACAAAAACTAATCTCCAGGCTGTAATTAATTTTCCTAGTAGTAAAAGTTTTTTGTTCGCCGTAAAAGGTAAAGCTGAAGGCGATCGTTTAAGACCGCATTTTGCGAGTCTGTTTTGCATGCATATCGCGAGGGGCTGCAAGAATTTCAGGTCCTGACACTGTACTTCTCTTACTGTGTGTATAAAATGAACTCTAGCACCTGCCGAGCAAGTGGCAACAATATACTACTGTCTTGAAATGATAAAACTAAGGAAAACACTCTTCACACCAATCAGAGTGATAAAATTATGAAGTTGTTTCTATGCTTGATGACCCCTTTGACGACTAAAATAGTTTTGTACATAGAGATTCAGTTCCTACAGCGCAGTAAACAAAATTTGCTTCCATTAGAAAGACCAGTTAATGATGTGCTTATCGTAAGAATAACATGGAACACCTAAAGGCACTTTGTGGACAAAATTCGGAGTGTATGTTGTTAATCATGGCGGTATGCGCAATAACCATTTTTCTTCAAGAGGTTAAGTAACTCTTTATGAAGACCTGTGGAGAATGGAGGTACAGCCTCGTACATTCGTATCTTCGACGCTTGAACATAAGCTTTACCTAATACCCCTAACAATGGTATAATATTGCTAATGGAGGTGGTAGTGGTAATAATATTGGTGATGATGATGATAATAATAATAATAATAACCACGAATATAAAGATGTCACGATCACGGAGTCACGCCGATATTTATTAGCATTATTATAATGACTGGTAATAAGTTGTGCTGATTGGCGCTCAAAATTCCACAGTTTCTGTGATGTAACTCTTGAAGTGTATTGAACTGGCCATACCATTTAGCGCACACGATGTCTTCCGCGTGTTCTCTGCAGTGCGCCCCACGACTCAATATAAGGCTTAGGGGATAACAGCACTTTTCAGACTTCTTTGCCAGAAATCTAATCTATCCTGCGGCCAGTCTCTACTCACTGAGCCACCATATCTTATTTGGTCACTTTTTCGATTGATGCGGGGGTGTTAATGGGCTGTGACATTCAATTCGGTGTTTTGTTGGTTCGTAAAATGCTCTACGCTTTTCAAAGTTGTTTATGAATTGAGAGAAGGCTTAATTTACACCACAAGGCGCTCCCTTGTTCTAGCCGGTTTCTGCACGCAGTGGCCGCAATAAGACGGAGATGCAGGCGATCAGCTCCGCTTGAAACCTTCCGCCAAGGGTCAAATGAAACAGCTATTTCAGACACTGCAAGGTCATTTTACATTTTGCCCACAATTTAGAGTATTGAAATAACTTTTTAGGAGGGTGGTTGTGGGACGAAGTGCTTATGGATTGTTTTGAGTTCATGTCATTCCATAAAACTGGAAACAACGGATCACGTGACACCTCAAGCATAGTTCAGGCCGAATTTGTTGGCCTGCTTTCTTTGTCGCTGTGCACCGTGACCGATTGTCTGGTATGTGTCTCGTGGCGTCCGGCTACAGTATACTTCTCTGTCACTGTTCGTTATGGTATCCTTTGTTTAGTGAGAAGGTGCAGTGTTTAGTGTACTGCTAGTTATTAGCAACGAGGAGTCTTAAAATTACACACACACACACACACACACACACACACGCGCACACACACACACGCAGCCAGTTTGTTGTATGATTGTGCTCACAGAACACGTAGTTGTGATTGGAGTTGGACAGATGGCGTTACACGTGTAACTGCCTCGACGCATCGTTCGATAAGCAGACCCCCTGCATAGTTTTCACACATGCTGTCTTTACAAGAGCGCGCACTGTTCCTTCACATGAGACTTCGGGCAAAACGCTGAAATGAAACCGCCCGGTGAATTTTCAGTGGGCTTTACAACAATAAAACATAAAGAGTATGTGTACTTGTTATTCGTCTTACACAAACCTCGACTCTGAGGTACTAATGGGGCCGTATAGTAAATTACAAAAAGCGAGTAGTACTTGAAGTGAACAAACTAACTTTGTCCATTCGAACACAACACAAGTTTATTTATTCAATGAACTTGCCTTCACATTTATACAGTCGTGTTAAGGTCTGTACTTAAGCCGCATGTGAATATAAGAACATATCAAGGAAGATACAACAAAAGTGCAAGGGGACTCTTCGTATAGTCGCTGATTTTATAGTGTTACAGCGGCGTACAAAATATATATCCTATAGTGTAAAAAGTACAGGACCCACGTCACCTTTAAACATTTATATGTAAGGCTTTTATTTTTTTAATTTATTATTTTATTTGCTTAGCTTAGCTTGAATTGGAAATGAAGAAATGTAATTAGGGGTCTGTGACATTAGCGCTGCTGAACCTTCCGTTTCTGCTGCCGGAATGTTACTTAACCCTTTTACGCCTAACGACCACTATGAGGGTCGTACCGCACCGCTAACCTATAAACGTTGCATTTTATATATTTATTCAACAAATATAGGTACTGAATATTTTAAACGTGGTATATACTCTCCGTTCTTTTCTCTTAATAATGCAGTTTGTTTCATAATTCTAACATATTTGGTTCCTGTATTATTCACATTTTATATACAGGTGTGCTAAAATTAAAAAAAAAAATAATAATTCCGGCGCCAAACGGTTAAGCTAAGCAGCATTAATTTTTTGAAACCCTGCAACACTTCTCCAAGCACTTAGTCATTACTGTATCACGTGACAGCTCAGTGTTCCAGAGACAAATCTGCATTCATCATTCGTAACGTCTGATCGAAACTAACGGAATTGCGTTCGGTATTACTGCTGTGATTTTGTGAACGTAGTGGCAATAATCGGTTCTGTATGTACACGTTTTAACATTTATGTAAATGTAAAGAAATATTTAAAGAAGATGGTGCAAAATATTTAGGCCTGTGTGAAACAAGATCTGGCACTTAGATACTTTAGCGACTAAGTTGACGTAATATAGACGAAAAATGGGAAGAAATAATGCATAATGCGTCGAAGGCGACGCTTGAATCTCTACTCAAAAGCCGGTAAGGAAACAATTAGGGACGACCGAAAATATGCATTGACGATATAGCCTTCATAGTTAGTGAAACAAAACTAACGTATATGAAATATTTCAATAAAATACGGCTGCGAATAGAGCAAAATGAGCAATAGTAAGTGCTTTTACAAGACACGAGTTGGGAACATCAGGAGGTGGGCACAATACATCAGTCATTTACAGCATGACTTGCATGGAAGATAGGAGAAGACATTGAAGGTGTTAAAGGGGCTAAACAAAGATGAGAAAGACCGACTCCGGTAGATTCCCGTTAATGGTGAGACGTGGTTAGAATGCTATTAGCAACTGTGTGAAGGTACACAAGAAAATGAAATGACAGCTAACAGTAATCAAAACGTAGATCTCATAAAAATGCAGGAATTGCTGTAAGTAATCAGAATCTTTAAAATCAAGGAAATGCCTGGAACTGATGTTCTGAGTTTAGGAATTTTTAAATGCGCTTTCGAGAAGTTATCGATAAAAACTTCTTAAATATCATCTCTATGTCCCGGAAATATGGACGTATTCCAACGTGGGGTGATATTGGTTTAATGGCTGCAGTTTACGAGAAGAAAGATAGAATTCTGAAAACTACAGGGGAATGATTCTGCTTAAGCCTGTTTTCAAGGTATGTGCAAATAAAATCGCAAAAAGAATGGTTGCTGTGTCTTGATTGTATGCCAGAAAAGGCCCGGAATATGGTTTGGGATCCTCTACGGTTTCCATGTCATTATTGATCAGGTAATTGTTAAAAATAGGAAATTTAAGTTAACGAAAGTATTTTCTGGATCATGATGAAGCCTTCGATAAAGTCAGTAGAAACAGACTCTGGCAAATATTGACTGACAAAGTTCTTAAATGACACTGGATAAGTATGTTACAGGACTTGCATATAGACAGGGAGTTTGCAGCGGATAGTGAAGAGTTTGAAATACAAAACGTGTTAGAAATGAATAAGAGAATCGGGCAAGTGTACACTTGGACGCCCACATTCATTCTGTTGTTTGTCTTGCGAAAGGTCCATAGCCTCTTCCAAAGCGAGGTCTCCACGAAGCAAAATCTAGTGCTTACTCTTTCAATTTCCAGTATTCTGTCTTTTCATTAAGGCCATCTGGTAGCTTATGTCTTCTTCCTCATCTTCCCTTCCTATCGAGATAGCCTTCCTTCCTTTTATTGTTTGTACGATATTCGTCTCCTTGACTCTTTGTAATCCGTCATTTCTCACACGATCAGTCCAACTGATCTTCTCCAATCAATGACATAATAATTTTGTGAATGAATTCCGAATAAATCTGTTCTATATGTGCTATGTATTATATACTAAATATAATTTATAATATATTAAATATACTTTATAAGGAACGCGATTTTAACATTTTCACTGTTACAATAGAATCGATGGCCATTACAAGGAGCGAAAATCTAAAATAAAGTAACTGCGCGCGAGATAGTGTGTCTTATGGAAATAACGTATACACCATAAGCTATCAAAGTTTCAATACGCATGTGAAAACCTCGACGCACATTTAACACGGGTTAATAAGGAATCACTGTTTAAATTATATGACAATGTCCTTACCAACGCTCCTGTACGGGTGGGGGAATTTGAGTTTACTAAAACGGCGTGAAAGAAGAATTTAAACATCGAAGAGGTCATTTGCAGGATATAGACGACCACGAAACAAACGAAATAACACAACGTCAGTGTAAGTTTGTTGATTGCAGATGCAAGTAAACTGCATTATTAAGAATAAGCATTGCACACGTTACCAAGTTCGGCAGAAGAAACATAGGTCGACAAGAGGAAACGTGGAGAGACCAACGCCCCTGAAGACAAAACAAGACTGGAATGGCTTATACCCTGTTGCTGATCTAATTGCTCTAATATTGAGGTTTGTGCGATACGCACGACCTTCCTAAAGTTATCTCTATTCCGCGTTCAGATCATTCGTAGTATATTGAGAAGAGTGTTATTATTAATGTTTGATTATTTTGATATTAATGACGACGGCTGGGATCGAGCTCGGGGAGTTTTGAATAATGGACGCCTAACCATCGGCACGAATTAAAGAAAATATCGTTCTGACTTCTTTGTACGTAAAAAGACAACCACCTAAAGATGGATTTGGGCCAAATTAATAAACGTTCCTCATATCGAAAATTCTTTGTACAATGGGCCGTGTACAATATTATATTCCTATAATGTATTAAATTTAGCTACTTGGAAATCTTTGAAAATTTTTAATATTCCGCAGTGTCCACAAATTCCAGTGATTTGAGTAACGAAGTTGAAATAGCAGGTTATAACCTTGTACACAAGCAGGTAGAATAAAAATGCAAACAGTCGTACTATCGTGTACTCAAACACCATGTTTTTATTCATAGGACTCATTTGCTCGCTTGTCGGGAAGGTATGATTTATGATCAAATTTAATATCGTATAAGCAATTTACATACGCTTCACTCCTCGCGCTTCCTTTCAAAAGATTAAATAACAAGATAATTAAAATTCAGACATATTCTCAGACAGCCATTAAAAAGTACCGCTCTGTGTGCATCACCTATGCATACAAAATTTCCGTTATGTTGGCGGGCGTAAAAAGTGCCTTTTCTGTTGTTCCTTGAGAGTGGTGCAGGTTACTGACATTTAGCCGGCGGACTTCTTGTGACGTTTTTAAGCTCCCAGTGGAACAATCTTGCATCTGTAAGAAGGTAGTCAAGGACATAAAAATTGATTGTAAATAGAAAGCAACATTCTGCCCTCTTAGCTATTCCAATATAAATAACTGAAGTTTTCAATGAGACAACGAGTTTTATGAAAGATTTTATTTTGATTTGAAATGTAGACTTTACTCCGGAGCACAAAAAAGCGTTGTGTGTTGATGATAATTCCTTCTTTTATGCAACGAACTTTCTGCCGAGAATCGTCCTTTAAATAAAAAAAATGCATTATAGAAAACCACATACCCTCAGGGTCGTGATTGAAAGGGCTTTTATTTTGCTTTATTTCATTTTATTCGAACTTACAGATCCTTAAGACAGACTGGTTACTGCATATGTCAAGCGCTTTAACAGTAAAAAAAATTCTAGTTTTACATGGAGGGTGTTTTCATGTGTTGTGTGATTCTAACAATAAAAATATATTATTTATTTCTAAAGAAATCTTCAGTTGTTCATAATGTTGAAGAAGCAGAGAATTTAGACTACTGTGACGTAATGACTGTGTTCATAAATATAGTTTCGGGTTTCGACATTGATGTTGTCCACATGCGCCTTTTTTAGGCTTCAGTTATACCACATCACTCAGAATTCCCAAGCCAGATCAGTAATCTTAGCAATCAGAAATATAATATATGGTACTGTCTGTGCAACTACCTAATTAGCTAAATACGTGGATTACATTAGGGTTGTTTGACCGTGCATCTTCCTCATGAAATAAAATGGAATGCCAACTTGATGCAACAAGGTAATTTTTTTATGTATTCTTAGCTCGACATATCTCGGGCACATACGCCCATCATCAGGAGCATTATATGTTGAGTTGCAGCGTATGGTTTTCTGCACCGAGTTTTTGGATGGGTGGTGGCCTTGAGAGCCGCTGCGTAGTTCATGCTTGCGGTGCGGATGGTGCCGCATGGCACCATCTAATGCTCTTGATGATGGGCGTATGTACCCGAAAAATGTTGAGCTAATAATATATCAATAAAATGACCTTGTTGGATCAGGATGGCATTCCACATTATTTCACGTGGATTACAGTTTATGCGAAACTAATGGCCGCTCAACTAGGCGAGAAGTACTGTTTCTTCTATGGAACTAGTGTTCATTGCCGTGATAGCAAGTCTTCCTTTGGTCCACATCCTCAGCCAGATAAGTCGATTCCATGCCCTCCTACTTTACGTATCCGGGATCCATTTTAATATTATCCTCATTTATTCCCATATTTTCGAATTGGTCTGTTCCGTCAGGCCTTCCGACCCGAGCTTTATATTCATCTCCCATATGCACTGCATATCTCATGTCATTGTCCGTTCTTTTATGATTTTAATTGTATTGTAGAGCATACTGTATGCAGATGCTGATAGCGGCAGTAATTAGTAATTAAAGTTTCTTAAACTTTGGTAGAATTTTATTCGGAAAAAACACAGCTGATAATGAGCACCAGTTTTGAAAATATAGGTTTTTTTTTCCAACTAATACCTAAGAATTGTTGTTGTTGTTGTTGAATGAACATCTTGTGTGTATTTCGAACAGTCACTAATAGATATTCTCACACAACCCTGTGTCTTCAATTATTAACAGGTTTGTATGACACAAGAAAAGATTATATATGACCACATTCAAATGCATAATTTTAAAATATCAGATTTAAATATACAATGAAGTATCAGTCAAACACAACTAAACTTTATTATGTTTATTATTGTACTAGGGCAACATGTTTCGATCCTAATACAATCACTTCAGGCCCTTCTAAGAAAATAGATCCTTACTGGCCTGAAGATGATTCTGTAAGAATCGAAACATGTTGCCCTAGTACAATAATAAACATAATAAAGTTTCGTTGTGTTTGACTGACACATCATTGTATATTTATATACGTGCTAAACACTTTGGGATGAAAAACATTAGAAAAAATTAAAATATCAGTTTTGAACGTATCTTGATAAACTCTAATGTCGATAAATTAAAGAAATGCCAACTTCCGTTACAAGACAGAAAAATAAATAAGCACTGTCCCTTGTACTTTATTGTGTTGCGCAGTTTTGACTGCGTGTAGTGGCGTACACAAATAAGTTTACTTACTTACCTACTCCATCGTGCAGAGTCCTTCTTGAGAAGTTAACTGGTTTGTAGCTAGTCAAGAAATTACCCGCATTTCACGGAACCGAAGGTTCGTTACCGCACTCACAAGCGTCCGCCACCTGCCTCTATCCTGGGCCAGCCCAATCCAGTCCATATACCCACACCCCACCTCCTGGGGATCCATCCTAATATTATCCACCCATCTACGTCTAGGTCTCCCCAGTGGTCTCCTTCCCTCCGGTTTCCACACCAAGACCCTATACACCCCCCTCTCCTCACCCATACGCGCCACATGCCCAGCCCATCTCATTCTTCTCGATTTTATCACCCGCACAATATTGGGTGAG
>Ga0123354_10014044_pt1 | contig 12460 bp, 10 predicted proteins | sample TergutLab28metaG_2_FD_97872 | JGI IMG/M metagenome (GOLD analysis project Ga0123354, IMG submission 97872) | Labiotermes labralis P4 segment gut microbial communities from Petit-Saut dam, French Guiana - Lab288 P4 | ecosystem: Host-associated > Arthropoda: Insects > Digestive system > Gut ... | reverse complement strand
GTGTATAGGGTCTTGGTGGGGAAACCGGAGGGAAAGAGACCACTGGGGAGACCTAGGCGTAGATGGGTGCATAATATTAGGATGGATCTCCAGGAGGTGGGATGTGGGTATATGGACTGGATTAGGCTGGCCCAGGATAGAGACAGGTGGCGGACACTTGTGAGTGCGGTAATGAACCTTCGGGTTCCGTGAAATGCGGGGAATTTTTTGACTAGCTGCAAACCAGTTAGCTTCTCAAGAAGGACTCTGCACCATGGAGTAAGTAAGTATTACTTTTCTTTGAATAATCTTCGTCTTTGGCGGCTGGCATTTTATTGTAATATTTGTGATAGCCTGTAGCACTTATAATTGCTGTGGACTGTTTTCAAGAACTGTGGTGCTCACAGCACTGTTGCTGAAGATACAAGGCTTTCTGGAATTTCACACTTTGTCATGGAGTAAAAGTATGTTCCCAGTTTAATAATTGTCAAACAAGATGCGCCTTATTCAGTTTATTACATTTCTATAGGCAGCTGTACATGTTTCAGGTGTTGACACCCATCATCAGGAGCTGGTACAGCTGTAATTATACTGTAACTGTATAATGATGGGTGTCAACACCCGAAACATGTACAGCTGCCTGCAGAAATGTAATAAACTGAATAAGTCATATCTTGTTGGACAGTTATTAAATTCAATTCACAATGCATGGACCCATGTATATAAAATATGTTCTCAGTGTTTTGAAGGACTTCACTGTCTTCATCTTCAGGGTGAAGCAGGCCATTGATGCTGAAGGTTAGGGTACTACGGTCCTTTGAAACGCCATGAACTTTGTGCCTGTTGACATGTCATAACATCCCAGAATAGCTGAATGTTGATTATTTGTTTACAGGTCAAGAGATTGAACTGACAATGCATGATGGTACAGTGCGGGATCTCTGCTTTCTGGAGGACACCAGCAACAAATCCAGCCTTTTGATCAGTGGTGGAGCTGGTGACTGCAAGATTTATGTCACAGACTGTACAACAGGGACCCCTTTCCAGGCACTAAGTGGTCACTCAGGTAGGTGTGGAGGCAAGTGTATTGTGGGGTCACAGTTCTGCACCGCGGCCTTGAGTCATAGTTTGTTAAATTTCGGATATTCTTGAAATGCATTTTAAAAAATGGTCAGAATCAGGGCCTGGACATGATTTGCTGTTATGTTAGTCCAGTAATCAAGACTTACTCTTTGTCTGCAGGACATGTGTTGACGTTGTACAACTGGGGAGGTGCCATGTTTGTCAGCGGCTCTCAAGACAAGACTGTTCGGTTCTGGGACCTTCGAACTCGTGGCTGTGTGAATATGGTGACTCCAGCGACTGCACCTGGCAGTCGGGTGGGTGTCTTTCAAATGATGTAGGCTGCATTACTGTCCAGCTGTTCATTTGTTTGCGCAAAGTACTGCTATGTGAGACCATAGCTCAACATTTGTAATCCTGTATAAAACACAGCAGTTACTGTCCATACCAAACAACTCCGACCAAAAAAAAAAAAAGAATCTGTATTTTGTCCACACAGTTTATTTATGTTTTCCGTAATCCTTGTAATAAACAGCCAATTTCTGAAACAACATTAACTTGACATATTTAATGAATAGTAAATATGATGTGTGTAGTTGACAGTGTTAACTTCTGTTGGTTCTTACTAGGCACGTTTGCCACAAGTTGCAACACCCATCCCTTCGTTTACTCCTTTTTGCTGTAACGCCCATAGCCATTTTACACTACTTCTAATTTGTGCCATCCCATTTTTTGGTTTAATACCCTTTGGCTGGCGGGGACCGCGGTAGCACAGTGGTTAAATAGCTGTGCTACAATTTGGAAGGTTGCTTGTTTCGATCCCAGCTGGTGTCAGTGGATTTTTCATTGACATAAAGTCCTTCTGATCGCACTATGGCCCTGGGGTCGGCTCAGCCTCTAACATAAATGAGTACCAGGAGAATATCCTGGGGGTAAAGGCGGCCGGTGCTTAAGGCTGACAACCTACCACCATCCTGTGCCGTTGGTACGAAATCTGGGAACCTTAACTTCCTGGAACCCTCTGGGCCTGTCTGCGCCTGTAATGGGACTGCTTTACCTTTACCCTTTGGCTGGCTGCATTCTGTTATTCTAATCCCTTATATAACGTGGGAATATCATTTTAATTTTTGATGTACTACCTCTTCTGGGAATGCAGTGAAGGTATAAAACACGTTCTGGGTGTATTTGAAATCTGAAGTTCGTACAGTAGTGTACATTGCTGAAACCTTTGTTCACTGATATGACATGACGAAGTATAAGGAGATAGTCACCAATGTTTTAGTGGAACATGTCACTGTCTTATGGGTTGGCAGTGAAGAAAGGGGTAGCACATTTCTTCAGAACATTGGCACATATTGCCCATATTGTCACGCCCACGGTGTCTAATCTTAAATATGTGTGTATGTTCAGTAAATAGGCTGTAATGTGTACTGTAGAAAAGTGAAGATGAGGCAATACAAACTTCTGGTGTTACATAATGCAGGGCTCTCCAGTGGCCGCTGTGTGTGTAGACCCGTCAGGGCGACTTCTGGTGTCGGGCCACGAGGATTCTTCATGTGTGCTCTACGATATCAGAGGCGGTCGCAACGTGCAGTGTTTCAAACCACATTCGAAGGATGTGCGCTCCATTCGCTTTTCCCCCAGTGCCTACTACCTGCTTACCGGAGGGTACGACAACAAACTGGTGCTCACGGACCTTCAAGGTAACAGTGTGAACTTTAGCCTCAAGCTCCCAAGAGTAGTGCGGGCGCGACAGGTGTGTGCCGAAAGCACAAAGTAGTGAGTGCTGTTCAGCTGATGATGCAAGGGAGTGGGAGGTTCTTCCATACTTCGTGAGATGTACTAATTACCGTTGTTCTTCAAAAAGTAATTGAATTAACATAAAACACAATTGAAAACTGACCTTCTTTCAGTATTGCTGTTAATGTTTGTGAACAGAAAGAGTAGAGACTTTTTTCTCATTCATTTGGATGTTTATTGTGCCAGAATGGCAGTATAACCAGCTGTGTGAAGACCTAATACATCTGTTTGATTGCACACTGCTTCGAGTGATAATTTGCCTGCTCTTGCAGCAGCACTCAAATGACAGCAAGTCCCTGCTGTTTTTCTCATTTTTATATTTTCTGTGGTGTATAAACAATGCAGTCTTCTGTCAAGGAATGACCACTGAAGAGAAAATTGCCCTTTGTTGATGATAATGCAAAATACTGTCAAAGCATGCATGCCTGGTATCATGACGATTTGCAGAGTTGATAATGTTTGGGTTTTCAAAGCTCATTGTGCTCACAGAGGGTTGTTATTCACCACCTTGAGTGACTGATATCTCACACAGTTCTGTGTACACTTTCCTCTTCTTCAGGTGACCTGACGATGCCTCTACCCAGTGTCGTAGTTGCACAGCATCAAGATAAAGTCATCTCTGGACGCTGGCACCCAACAGAGTTCTCATTCCTGAGTACCAGCGCAGACAAGACAGCCACATTATGGGCTCTTCCACCAGTGTGAGAGCTTTGTATTGATGTGACTACTCCCAAGAGCAGTACGCTGCATGTAAAGCGTGTAATCCTGGCAGTGGTATTGTTTATCAGAATCATAAGGTAATGAAATTACTAAGTATTTCTCTGGGATTTAAGGTTGACTAATTCCCACAGACTTTGAGATCATTATATGTTAACTGTACTAGTGAAATGTACATTTGTTGATAAAGAGAATATACTTCTCATATGTCAGACACATCCAAATAACCAGTGAGACTGAAAATCTTAACAGAGATATTATTAATGTTCTTTTTTTTATATATATATAACATTACATTTATATAATAAAGAGACTTGTTGTGTCATTATGTCAAAACAGGTGACATTTCGTTTGTGTAATGTTATTGATATGCATTTACTGTGGTGTGTGCATTCAGCAATGTAATATACATTAAATTATTAGCACATCATATGCTGCTGCATTCTATATCAGCATACGTGTTTCATCATGTGTCTTTGTCAGTACATTTTGTATATTCGGCGTCCAGGAAACGGCAGAAGTCGTCGCAGTTACGTGCTGCATCATAATTTACGGTTTAAGATTTCCAAATTTTTCGGCTCCTGAAACATTTGCATGCTGTGGAAGCCCTTAAAAATTCATATCCACTTGGTTGAATGTACAGAAATGGTCATATAATTGTAAAAAGTCCTGTATGCAAAAATAAAAGGTGACCTTTGGTTTTAAATTTTTAGAGGCTTCCACATTCTGAAAATGTTTTTAAGCATTTAAATATCTAGATCTTAAAGAAACAAGTTATGACATTTAGAGAATGGCAGAATCCTTTTTGGTTGTGAAGTGAGAGGGAAAACCAACAAGATGCAACAGTTAGATGTTTATTATCAATACTTTCTCAACATGTTTCGGGCATCATTATGCCCTTCTGCAGGAGAACGAGACATGTGTTACTGCACTTGGTGTGCTGTGCTGGTTCTGCTGGATGTGGTTGGTAGCGGTTGTGGGGCGCTACGTTGTGGGGTGCGAGCACTGTGAAGGTTACTGTTCGAAAAGTAACCTTCACGGTGCTCGCACCGTACAACGCAGCGCCCCACAACCGCTACCGACCACATCCAGCAGAACCAGCGCAGTACACCATTTGCAGTAACACACCGTCTTTGTTCTCCTGAAGATGGGCATAATGATGCCCGAAACATATTGAGAAAGTATTGATAATAAACATCTAACTGTTGCATCTTGTTGGTTTTCCCTCTCACTTCACAATTTGCTCACGATGCACGGTCACAGAAACCTAAAGCTCCTTTTTGGCTGTTTCATGACCCTGAATAAAGACTCCACCAGTGATGGCACATGATGCTGATATGTGTGTGTGCTCATGTAAAGTGCTGTATTGTGTAAAATGTTGATGGTATTTCAAAAATTAAACTGTTGAACCGCATGAAGCTGGTATGTTATGTTAACGTAACGGTTGCAACACTAGTCGGCAGGAGTCGGTCGAGGTAGTGGCTCGATATATGCAGGTTGTGTAGCTGAGTCATTTTGCTGACACTGTGTGCTGTGTCCTTCATATCGTCTGCACTGGTTGTTACATATTTCAGTCTGGGATGAGACACCACGTAGTTTGGTGGATGCGTACCAGCAGCTTGATGGAACTTGCTGCAACCATCTTCAGGTTAAAATGAAGATGACAGCAGGTTTCTCTGAAATGTTGGTACTGATTTTTGCCATACTACATAGTACACTGACTGGCAGACAAGAATCTTAATTTCACATTTTCCATCCTGTGCATTATAATTCTGTTACTGTAATTTAAGCCATCAAATGCGCACAATTGTGTAATAATACTAATGTTACAAATACACATTTGTGTGCATTTGTTGGTTTACACTGTAGTAATCATGATCTCAATATTTAACCAATCTGAGAATTACATATTTTGTCAAATTAGATGTATCTATTACATGTCTGGGTTTAATGTGTCTTTGTGAAGGAGCTGTAAAAAAATCCATGACACCAGCATGGGTGATTGTGTTTGTAGATGGAAGTATAGCTTTAATATTGAACTGTTAGTCCCTATAAATTCTGTATTTTTCTGTGCTGATGTCTGAGTGTTTTGCTTTAAATCCACGCTATGGAGCATATTTATTACAAATAGCATGATTTTATTTACTGTCTAGAGATTTCATTGTCATAATTATTAAGGTCTTTGTTATGTTTTGACATGAATTTGATGTGAAAATTGCTGTCATCTGGGATGTGATCCTATGTAGCATGGCAGAAGGGTTACTCACTTTTCAGGAGATCCAGCTGCCTCCAACATCATGGTCCTGGAGGGTGGTGGTATAAGTTGGATTACATAAAATACCCTGGTGGTAGAGGTGACAGGAGCCGCATAAATGTTGATGCACTTCTATCAGACTGCGTACTGTCGCATTCCAGAAGTCGTCATTTTTCACCACAGTGGGAACCTCATATTGCACAAAGAAACTGACAGTTGGTCGTCCTTTCTCCGTACAATCGGTCATTATTAGTATGTTTCACTGATTACGTCTACCATTGTATGGATGGAAGTGAATGAAAAGAAGACTGTGATGTGATGAGACATACACTCTGAAGTGTGAAGAACAGGCAGCAAAAATGTTTTAATGTCCAGATGTGAAGTCTGCTATGGGAGTAATATCACATTACAACTTTGTGTAACTAAGATGGTGTTTAGGCTGATGTAGCCATTGATGCTGGTGTGCCTTTAAATCTGGGCCCACCCATATGTGCGCGTGCGCGTACACACACACACACACACACACACACACCAGAACATGTTGAATCTGATAATGAATTTGTGTTTCCACACTGTCATTGTGTATATGTATATATATATACACACACATGTATGCTTTCTGGTAATAGTGGTAAAGGGGGTGGCACCTACTCTGCATCCTGCAGAATCAATGAAGAGAAATTGTTGATGGGCTGCATGAGCTAAGTGCTTGTGGAGAGACATAAACTAGATCAGGATTACGGTCTCTTGGGATGTGACATACAAGGAGTCGTTCCTCTTGCAAATTAGTTGTAGTTCTTTATTTGACAAATAAGGAAATGAGCTTTTTGTGGCTGCATGAAAGTAACCAAGTGGCTGCAGTTTGGATCCACTTGGTCATCACAGTATATGCTGACAGTTGTTATTGTTGAGCAGAAGTGATATTTGTTGTTACTATGTATTAACCTTAACAGCCGATGTTGAGTGGTTTGGCTCGATTCCACAAGAGTTTATATAGACAACAAACTGACGTGCTGTTAGCTCACTGTTGGTCCCGCTTTAGATAGGACGCAAAAATGAAGCCTCACACATTCAGCTGGTGTAGCTTTTGGCTCTTACACAATACCAAATATTTTATTAGCCTTAAATATCTAACATACTTGCTTAAATATTGAAATATTTTTTATGTAATATAGATTGTCACCCATTTGATGTAACCATGACTATTAGTTTATTGTAATAAATGTTCGATGTAGTAGCAAACTGAACAATTGAACTGATGTGTTTGTGTACTTGTATTTATGGTGTCTTCCTCTGCGTATGCCGAGTCTGGCCGCTAGTAACAGATTTCATTGTGATTCTATCATAGCATAGCCTATTGTAATTTTCTGCTCCTAGCACAAATGTTGTAGGCAGAACCATAAGTCGTATGTTTTGATTTTCAGATATGTTGGTTCACATCCCCCATTTACCTTCATGTTATGTGCAAGAAGATCTTATCTTTACCTGCTGAGATATTATGTCCTGTGAGAATGTTTCAGTCGCACTGTGTGTGTAGAATTAAAGTAAACAGGGCTTTAGGAAAACTTAAAATTACATGCTAACAGAGCTACTGATGTTGCCCAAACAGAAGTGTGTGATATCCAATTTAATTAAAATCTGTCGGTTTGGAAAGGTGGGTGTACTTTTAATAAATCACTCAACAAGCTTGACTCTGGGTTACCAATAAGCCTATCAAATTTTGTGAACTGTTAATATTTTCAGAGCTAAAACATACATACAAATGCATACACGATGCAGCTATAGGCCAGTGTTTATTTTGTTCGAAGGAAGCGCACATAACTCAACATCTGATTGATTTAGAAACTTTTCATTTTGTGGGATGAGACACCTTGTGGGGGTAACAGTGTTGTGAAGGAGATTTGTGTCTGTCTTCAGGGCAGTCTGAGGAAGTATAAGCTGCATGGAACGATATAATGGGCTGTCCCATCTACTGTATGAAGTCCAGGTATATAGGCTAGGACAGAACTGATGATTGCAGTACTGAGGCAATGGGAGTAGTGGGGTTGGGGCTTCGGTGGAATGTGGAGGGGAATTCCGATGGGAGAGAAAAGATATTAATGTTGTGTAATGTATGAGACAATGCGCAGAGAAATGTGAAGGAAAGAGACATTGGTTGATGATCAGATTTGGGGTGTAAAAGGAAGGAGACAACCAGATGTGGGACATCCAAGTGACTTGAGGTACTCGGTTGGCTACAGTGATAAGGGTCATAATGTTCCAACATTGTGTTTCCTTGGTGACGAGGTTTTCTGCATTTCTCCAGGAAGTGAATGCGAGGTTTACCACCCCTGTTCAAGTTCCAGCCTTCAGTCTTGATCAAGCTGTTATGATGTTGTGTGGTCCTAGTCAACCTTCCAATTATACAGTTCAGGTAATGGGATTTTTTGAAGAGGATTTTGGTATTTGGAGTTTGATGTGATATTGCATTTAATTTTGTGCTGGCTACTGGTGATGTATGCAGTTGGTCTGGATGATGGTGCTCCTTCATCCCAGCCTTGGTAGATCTGATCACATGCACATATGATGCTGTACACACTCCAAGTCTTCAGTCGCAGACGCGGATAGAGGCAGCAAGCTCCCATGAAACTGTGGTACCTACATAATCTGCACGGAGTTACATCTTCAGCAGCACGGGTGCCAGAAACTCGACTCTTGGGCCACAAGTCTCATTGTACAGATGCAGACATTACACACATTTCTAAAAGCTTTATGTAGGGGTCTTGATCCATCCACCTGATTTAGATCTGGCACTTCTTTGTTTTTCAGTTTTTGTTCAACATAAAATGGAGTGAAATATGGGCATTTTAATTTATTAGTCTATAAAAATGAAATGTGGTAAAAGTTGTGTAATGCAGGCAAAAGGTGAAGGGATATTTGATTTGCAAGAATTTTTATTAGCTGCTTTTGCAAAAATTGTGAAAAGCAACTATTTGCGTTGTTATGTCCATCTGCTCACATGGAACAATTTGGCCCCAACTGGACAGATTTTCATGAAATTTGATACTGATTATTTTTAGAAGGTCTGTCTAGAAAATTATAGCTCATCTAAAATCTGATGAGAATAACTGGTACTTTACATGAAGACCTCTGTACATGTGTGATGTCTTGCTGTGTTCTCGGAATGAAAAGTAACAACATGTATGTTCAGTAAATTTATTCTGGAAGTCGTGTCATTTATGAGATAATGTGGGAAAAAATGGTAGAACCAGACAGGCAACAGAGGAATATGGAGCATGGGCCTTACATTCTGGATAACTAAGGCTACAAACACTAGAGAATCTGTAATATTTATTGCTTTTCTATTGCAACAGTAGTTACGTGAATGCACGTTAGTGGTACGGTTTGTGCTGTGCGTACACTGCGTGTCTTATGTATGAAATGCAGTTTTAAAATTTAGGGATGTTAAAACATGAGTAGTGTTACAGGCCTGTTGTAATTCATCATAGACAACATGAAATTAGGTTTACAATTAAAAGAGTTGATGTGGCCAATACTATACTGAGGGCACAGAGGGAAGTTGCATGGATAGACACTTTCATCCCTCTCCCGCATACTTCCCTTCCAGTCATTTAATTGTACGGTTCTCATGGATGTTGATAATGTCAACCAGGCGATGACTTTCGGTAGATTAGGTAGTTTACCCTGTAAGAGGCCATGATGGCCCAAAGGGGAAGCATAGGTTTTTATGGCAATTCTTCCTTTAACCTCAGCTCTAGAGAGAGGTGGGTTGTCAACGGCACGCACCGGCTGCTTTACCCTTGGAAAGAGACACGATACCTATTGTATAGGAGGCTCCAGGGTCTGAATGAACGGGTGCGGAAAATCTTTCACCGACTTCGCCAGTGGTTCCCAAAGTGTGGTCCATTCGAAGGGGATCCGTGGATGTCAATTTCTATAATTGCTACTTTGAAGTGTACTAATATTTTAATTAAAATAATAATGGTTTGTTAAAAATAATCGACGAACTTCTTTAATTGGATATGTGTTTACTTTGTATGATCGTTAATCATTTAATTAAGGTCAAATCATGCAAGGCATTATTAAGTGTTGTGCCGGCTATCTAAAATCAATTCTGAGATGATACATATTCAATTTATACATACATATATATATATATATATATATATATGAAACAGACACTATATTTTCGTGATCAAAGCTGTGCGGTTCCGTGGTTATTTCTCACAGCCAGATCGGGTCCCCGAGCAAGCAAGTTTGTGAAACTGGAATGCGCTCTCCCGGCCTACAATCTTCGCTAGTGCATGTCGCAATGCATTCAACGCTCTGTGGGAGCCCAGGAGCATGGATAAGAACAATCTCGTTTTGTGATGCAATATGTGTAATCCGTGGTACATGTATAGGAATGGTGCTTATGTCGTTAAAGGTTAATGTTTCGTTATGTGAAATATAACAGTCAGTGTCTTGTGTGTAAGGTATTCTTGAAAACTGAAGGTTTACATTGCTCGAATGTAATGTCGAAGCAAAAGTGTCATAAAAATAAATCTAAATGTGTGAGTATCTGTGTAGCCAACGAAGCAGCATCATTTTAGTTTCTTGTATAGTTTATGTTTCATGTCCTGGCTATTGCTGCATGATCGCATTAAGCAGTAGCGAATTATGGAAGGTGATATCGGAAAAGAACTCTCTTTGTTTAGTACAGCCGCGCCCTTCGTATGATGTTAATGAATTTCAGTAACCGGATTATATGCTTGTCGATTTGACCCAACCAGACATCAGCGCGCTTAGCCATATCCTTCCCATTTCGTTATTCAGTAATCACTCCACCGTCGACATAGTATTGCCCGAGCTACTGATACTGTCTGCATAAACCATGAATAAATAAATACATGAATTGTGAAGACAAGACGTGTCTAATAGCATTTTCCTACTTTCAGGATATGGTTCAGAAGCCCCAGTCTGCTGTTAATTGTGCAGTTACAGCTGACAAGCTTGGAAACATAGTTATTAGAATCCAAGCCAAGCCTGGTGCTAAACAGAATGCTGTTACAGGTTTGTCACTTCAGAACAGATTGTGCACCCACTGTCTTCTGGTGTATGGTGCTATACAAGGTAGTGGGTTTGGCTGAAACTAGCTGCTGGCATGGCATCACATCCCAGGAGACAGTAATGCAATGCAATGCAATGTGGTGAAATTAATACTTATTTCTGTTCATGCCAGATATAGGAAATGAAGCAGTGGGTGTTCAGATAAATGCCCCACCTGTGGAAGGTGAGGCAAACACAGAGCTTGTCAAGTATATGGCAGCTGTGCTTGGTCTCAGAAAAAGTGACATTTCACTGGACAAGGTGAGTATGATGCAGGTGTGTGCAGCAGTGGAGTTGATGATGAAAGGAGCTTGTATTTTTGGAAAGAACTTCTCATTTCAGTTTCTGACTACATAAATTGCAATGTGTAAACTGATACAGAATATGTAAATCATTACCATTATTACAGATTCAGGGACTTAGGCCTCGTGACCCATTCTGGTCTTGATATAACAATCCAGAAGTCTTTTTAATGGGCGTTCTGGATTCCTTTTACCTGTGGGTTGATATTTTATAATAGAATGCAGGAGTGTGGATCTGTACATTCTACAAACATGTCTGATCTATTTATTGTTACAGTTGTTGACTTGTACTCACAATTGTTGTTTTATGAAGTATTTAAAAATATTCTGATTTATTTTATGATCAAAGGTTGTGTGTTTTGCAGTTTTCCTCAAAAATTTCGTTTCTGCTTCTGTGTTTCTTGATTTGTCTTGTTTCTTCAGTGTCCAATTTTCATTGCTGTGCAGTAAGGTTAGCATTGCTGATGTGTTGTGTATTTGTAGTCTGGTTTACTTCATGTCTCTTCAAGGTTTTGGTACTTTTTTGATGATTCCTGTCATCTGTAAAAATTCTGTCAATTTGTGTATAATGTTGTTTTCTCTTCATGTGACAGCATCACAGCCAGTTGTACGTGTTTGTCTATTCTGTTGCCTTTTTATTAGTTACTGTCTCACTTCGGATGGGGTCTCTTCCTCTGAATGACATTGTTTTAGTTCAGTGATTGAAATTATTAATCTGTATTTTGTATGCTTCTTTGTGTACATACTTTCGTAATAAGGTTAGGTTAGGTTAGTGTGAAATCTGTATTTTGTATGCTTCTTTGTGTACATAATTTTATAATTAGGTTAGGTTAGGTAAGTGTGAAATCTGTATTTTGTATGCTTCTTTGTGTACATACTTTTATAGTTAGGTTACGTTAGGTAAGTGTGAAATCTCTATTTTGTATGCTTCTTCCGATTTTGCTCTTATTATCAGATATCTGAAAAAGAAGGGTTGTTATTTATTTGTTGCTTCTTATAACGTACAGTTATATCATAATTTTTACAAAGATATGTTTATAATTTGGTGTCTTAACCATTTCCCATATTTCTGGCTCCATTGATTTTTTAGTTTATGTCATGAAACTAGAGGATAAAAAAAATATTTGTATTGCTGTCATGTTCTACATTCTACAGGAAATTTTCGTGAACAAGGAATTGCTAATGTGTGTGTGTGTGTGTGTGTGTGTGTGTGTGTGTGTATGTGTGAGTGTGGTGTGTGTGTGGGAGTGTGTGTGGT
>Ga0123354_10014043_pt1 | contig 12461 bp, 8 predicted proteins | sample TergutLab28metaG_2_FD_97872 | JGI IMG/M metagenome (GOLD analysis project Ga0123354, IMG submission 97872) | Labiotermes labralis P4 segment gut microbial communities from Petit-Saut dam, French Guiana - Lab288 P4 | ecosystem: Host-associated > Arthropoda: Insects > Digestive system > Gut ... | reverse complement strand
GCGGAAGAAACTTTTCCCCATTACTTTTTTTTACTTTGGTTTTAAAATTATCCCTACCCCCCCCCCCCCATCCCCGGGGCGGGCCCACCCCAACCCTTTTTTCCCCCCCCCCCCCCCCCGTTCATACAACACGTTTAGCCCACCGCATCTTCCTTCATCCGATCAGCCGAGCTAAGTTACGAAATGTGTGTGTTTTCAGGAGATGCTGTGCTGTGCACATTGCCACTGGGCGTGCTGAAACAGTGCACAGCTGCCAACACTCAAGGTGAGCCGAATACCGTGCAGTTCGTCCCTCCTTTACCCGGCTGGAAGGTGGCAGCAATTCAGCGACTTGGTTTTGGAAACCTGAACAAAGTAGTGCTGTGCTTCGAAAGCATTTTCTGGGATCCCAGTGGCGACATGTTTGGACACGTGAGCAGCACCACTGCCAGTAGAGGTAACGTGAACTTTGTGTGTCTCAGCAGTACTACCAGACGGTATATGGAGCTACACTGGTGAAATGGGGCACGCAGAGGCGCAGGTGGTTAAGGCACTCAGCTACAAGACGGAAGGTCGCGGGTTCGATTACCGATGGTGTCATTGGAATTTTTCATTGACATAATCCTTCCGGCCGCCCAATGGCCCTGGGGTCGACTCGTCCTCTAATATAAATGAGTATCAGGAAATTTTCTGAGGGGTAAAGGGGGCCGGTGCTGTCAAACTTACCACCTTCATGTGGCGATTGTCTTGAAATCTGGGAGCCTGAAACTCCTGGAACCCTCAGGGCCTGTCCAAGCCTGTGCAGGGATTGAGTTACCTTTTTTTACGTTGGAGAAATATGAGTATCAGTATTTTGTTTCGAGGGAAGCATGAGTAGCGAACATACGTAAAGCTTCGAATTAGGCGTACATGTATTTCTTAATTATGTCGTTTGCAGTTTTCTGTGCTTTGTTGCCATTCTTGACAGTGTATTGCAGGTACAAGACCATAAATGTGACATTACATATACATTAAGCCTTTGTCGTTCAAAAATATTTCAGGTGAGATAAGGCCTACTGTAGGCTACACCTGTTAACGTCGAAAGCCTCGGTCATGTCCCCAGCTATCCTTGCCCAGATTTTTCCTTGTGTTCCCCCTCCCCTCCAGGAAAGAATCGAGATAGTACTTCCAATTAGGCCACGACCTTCGACTTGTATCTGCTTCACAATACGCTGTTTAACAATAGTCCAAATATTCGATACAGTACATTGCACGTTGGGGACCGCGGTAGCACAGTGGTTAAGGTGCTATGCTACAAATCGGAAGGTCGCTGGTTCGATTCCAGATGGTGTCATTGAGACTTTTAATTGACATAATCCTTCCTTTCGCACTATGACCCTGGGGTCGACTCAGCCAGTAACAGAAATGAGTACAAGGAGTATTTCCTGGGGGTAAAGGCGGCCGGTGCGTAAGGCTGACAACCTTACCACCATCTTGTGCCGTTGTAATGAAGTCTGGGAACCTTATCTTTCTGGAACCCTCTGGGCCACTCCAGGCCTGTAACGGGACTGCTTTACCCTTACATTGTACGTTACCGACTGCTTCGTTCCATAAATCATAAATGAATGAGTGAGTGCATAATGCATAAATGGCCATTAATGATGTCTGTATTTGCGCTACATAGGCTACCAGTAATGTGTGCTGTAGGCCGTTTTTGCAAAAATTAATTCGGATTCGATTTGCCTAATTTAAACTATTGGTGACTTTCGAACAGTAATTACTGAATGGAACCAACTTGCCAGCATTCAGTATAATGTTCAAAACAAATTTCACTTGAGCGGTTTTGAGATAAAACTTGTCTGTGAACACACCGACTGACCAGCCTTTTCGTCATGCATTAACTTTTCTCACTTGTCTTTGTAAATAATTCATAAATAAGTAGTATATAATATGAAGGTTGGAGTAAATACGAATGAGTTTTATCTAGAATATTCAGTTGCTCTGTTACGTTACACCGATCAGATGGTAAATAGTTACCGACGTTTCAGCTCAAGCACTCCTAGAGGAGGCCCATCTTGAGCTGCTTATCCTGAAAAGGCACTATGCTCCTTCGAAGCGTTGCGGTAACTGACTGCCCGTCGACGTGGCTTAACACCCCGGAAGAATAGAATTTTCAACACCTTCACTGCGAGTACTTACAAATCTCGAATTTGACTTGTTACGGACGATGCACGAGACCGCCTTGGAAGGCGGAGAATGTCACCGTGTCGGGGCGCCACTGTCACCCCGAAAGCAAAGACTGCATAAGAGATTTATAGTATATAATAAAGTTGTCATGTATTTACAGTCGTGACCCGGAAGGAAATTATGAGAATACTCACGAACGACCTTAAGAAACGGAAGTGGACAGAAAGTGGCATGTAGAAGTGTAGTTTCGCCTACTGTGTCTTTTTAGAAAGTTTTTTTGTCAGCACATTCGATATATTTGATGCAAGACGTAGTACTGCAATTTATATTCCTAGGTGAACTGTTTCTCTTCTGGAGTTTGTGCCGTGCTCCAGTGCTTCTGGCTCTGGTGGCTGGGGAAGCGGCGGATATTATGGAAAATGTCAGTGAAGACGTCATCGTTGGTCGCTGTATCACCGTCCTTAGGGGCATCTTCGGCGATATTGAAGTACCAGAGGTAAGCCAATAATTTTTAAGTATGTTGTTTAACGACGCTGCCACTTTTTAGGTTTACGTAGTGCTGGTGGTGAGAGAATGGGTGTAGAACACTGGGGAAACGGACCTTACTCGGAGAAGGACCTGTTCCAGTGCCACTTTGCCCACCATAAATACCACAGTAACTGGCCTAGGATTTAATCAGGGTCTCCACGGTGTGAGGCCTGCGACTAGCCTCCTGGGTCATTACAAGTTCCTTAAGCCAGCCAGAAACAGGTATCTTCTGTATTTAACAGGAATGGGGAACGAGTGCCACTTGTGACACAATTCGCGCCTACAGATTTCGGTACTGTTGGCTTGTTTTCTTTGTTAGTTACGTAGTTAAAACCGACAATTCTTGTCGGAGATTCATGTTTCCTTTTGCTTTGAAGTCTCCACCGAAGTGCCGACGAGTATAGTGATTCGGAGAAACGCGTTTTGTCAAGCAGGGTGGCTCTGATTTGTATTCGAGATGTTACCACTTAGAATCCCGACTGGGATATCAACTACCCTGACCTATGTGTGCCGTGATTTTCCCGAGTCCGCCCACTCAAATGCGTGGGTAGTAATTATGTCTGTGTATGCAAGAACCATAGAACGCCAGAAATTGTGTTCTCTTGTTCTGCAGACGCCTGTCTTATGCTCGTCCGTCTTAACTAAGTAGGTAGAGGTTAAGTCTCTGTGCACACCAGTATGGGGGACTTCAGGTATAGTTCCAATCATTTTGAATCTCGGAGTGAAATAGAGGTGAGCAGTCAGCTTCACGCCCCGAGGAAAGTGTCGCCTTTGCCCATTTAGTAGGAGACTTTTTGCATTCTAGAGCCAGTCTGGACTCTTTGGAGAAGGGAGTGTGCCAGGAGGTGAACCTCTGATCCTGCAGCCAGTAGCCAGCCGTGTCATTATACTAATTACACTCCCTACGTATAGCATGTGGTATACGTCGTATAATATACTCCTTGTATGTATGGTCTCTCGTGAATGCTCTATACTCATGTACAGTGACGCTGTATAGTGTTAATACAGACAGCATTGCAAAAAACCAAACCGGACCGCAACCCATGAATTTGGACTTCGTACAAATTACAGGAAGTAACTATACAGGGGTCACAAGAAACCCCATGTATCGACCCCAGCCACACATCCCTCGAGCTGTAGTTACTCTTCCCACTGCAAAACATTTCCCTGTATTTCCCTCAAAACCTCGAGAGTCATTCAGTAAACACGATTGTTGCTAGCGGTAACTACGTCAAAACCTTTTCTAGCGACGGGCGCTTTAGGCTGGTTGGTAGGTGGGAATCCTCGAGCGTCATCCCCACTATCCATGGTGTCAGTGTACTGGCAGAATGTTACAGTTATTTTTGAGTTTCATTTCTTTTCTTTTGTCTCTTTGTTTTCTGACCCATTCTTCTTTATATCTTATTTTGTCAGGAGGTCGCGAAGATGCTCTCTACCTATTTCATGGATCGTTGGGCGTAATTCCTTCCCATCTTTATCAGTACTTTTCCTACCACATAAATCAGAATAAGAACCTGTACGGTGTGGTTTTATTTTCCGACTTAGGATAATTTTTCGTCACTCTCCACAGGAGGCCCATGATGTTGGGACCGAAAGCACTTTCCAAGGAAGCCTGATAGTTAATATGTGCACCGTGAGGTTTAACACTTAGGTACACGCGTACATTGTCTGGGTTCTGTCCACGCTGCGTATTAAAGTATTATGTCTGGTAGTTGCTATAAACGGCTTTCATTTCCTAATAGGCCTACAGCAACACCGACTGGCCTTTCTCGTGGCAAGATACTATGTCCTCCAGGTGGTACGAATTGAATCTTTATGCATAATTTAGATTAATTTTCGTCTTCAGTGGCCGCGCCATACTTTATGCCGATTGTCGCCGGCTTCTTACCACGGAGGCCCGGTTTCGATCCCAGGCTAGGCCATATGAGATTGGTGGTGGATAAAGTGGTCGGGACAGGTGTTTCTTCGAATATTTCGGTTTTACCCTGTCCGTACTACCACTCCACAAATCCTCGTTACTCGTCTTCGTCTACACGTTGCTCTTACGGGAGGGAAAAACGGGCGAAGCCTGGAAATCTTACAGAATGCAATGCTGTTTCGGCAGTCGGGGAGCGTTCCATAGAAAAGAACTTCCACTTTTTTAGTCTCCGATTTCCTTGCCATGGCTGAGATGGCTGGTTTCCGGTCTGTCATCCCAGAGGCTTAGTTTCGACCCCGGATTATTTAATTTGAGATTTGTGGTGGACAAGGCGGTATCGTAGTAGATTTATATCCGAGTAGTTCGGGTTCGCCTGTCGTTGTCAGTGCACCAGGGCTACACCCCGTTACTCGTCTTAATACTGTGCAAGTGGGTGAAGCCTGGGGACCTTAATAAAAGCAGTGATTTTGTTATTATATATTAGAAAATGGGAAAGGAAACTACTTTGACGTTGTCTTGTCCTAAGAAGGTTAATTCAAGACCCGTATTAGAAATTTACCTATGAGGAATCCGCTTACAACAAAACCTTGACCTAGTCGAGTTACCTTATTTCGCAACCTCGATATCGCGGAATGGCAGTAGTTCGAGTAGCCAGTTTATGTGCAGCTACATGGTCGGGTTTGTTCGTATTACGCCAGTTTTTGAAATAACCAAATTTATGTCAGCAATTCAAGGATTGTGTTCTCCACACATCGATTTCTGATTTACATATTCCGAGTAGAGTTTTTTGTTTTGTGGTTGTATGCACGAAGTAATGACTTTGCTGCAGCCGAAGGAGGCAGTAGTGACCCGCTGGCGGGCAGATCCTTGGTCCCGTGGTTCGTACTCTTTCATTGCTGTGGGCTCCGACGGAAGTGACTACGACATCCTAGCGGATCCTGTCACCCCAGGCCAGCAGCAGCAGCAGCAGGAGTTCAGATCTCCTTCATCTGCTCCTCAACCAAGGCTCTTCTTCGCTGGTAAGTTCATGTTTCGCTGTGACAACTCATCTGATTTACGCACTTCTACAGTACTGCAAAGCGTTATTTAGGCAAAATTGCAAAGGTATCTTCACGGCAGTCGTATCATGTATATATCATGAACGCTGTGTTTGCGATTTGATATACCTCGTTGGCCTTTATGTTTGTTTAGCTCAGATTGGCCTATATTTCTCACCTATTGAAGCTCAGTGGTTACTATATATATCGCCAGGTTTAACGCTACAAACTTCGCCTTTTTTCCTGTGCACTTATTATGTTTCCTACAATAAACAGGGATTGTGTCCGTCCACAGTATTAACCGACTGGAAGCAAACCAATTCTCTGTCAGGTTGGAACTGGAGTTTTATACAGTGAAACCCATCTTTAACGGAACCTGGATATAACATAATCACAGTCCCAACGTCTTACCTACCTGCAGCGAAAAAACCCCAGTCCTTTGCGGGCTCGTTTTAGCTGGGTTTCATTGTATATAATGTCGATTAATTTAGTTTCCGAATGGTTAAGTTGTCACACAATGTGCACTGAACATCATAAATCCATTTAGTCCAAAATTAAACAATATACGAAGACGAGGAGATTGCTGAAGAAGCGCATGCATGTAACCCCGCCTGCAGTGAAGCAGGCGTTACAAAATCGAAGATTTGTTGCTTGGTGACTTTTCAGATTTTGATGTAAAGGCTGAAACCATATTTAACTAAATCATACATTATGATATGTTGTAAGAAAAGCATGGTCCTGCTGTTGGCATTCTATTCCTGCTTCATCTAGTACAGCCGTCCTGCCATTTAGCACTAGTGGCAGACGAGAAGAGTCGCCAAAGGGACTGACAAACGAGGAGGAAAAGCATGCTGTTCTGTCGCCGTAATAAAACCCGTGATGTCGAATATCTTGAACAATTTACAGGATTTACATCAGAACATAACCTTTCGCACACATTAGCTTCCCAATCTCTATTTTTTTAGGCCGCTGCTTAAATGATTAAACATAAGAATAAAAAATGTGTTTACGCATTTGTCTTGGGCTCCTTCATTTCACTACACCGCTGGAACACGCATGTACAAAAGACCATACAGTAAAAAAGAAAACGAAACCATTTACATTCCTTTTCGACAATACCTCACTTTTCTTTCTTAGATTTACTTCAGTATAACTCTTCGTGATAGCTGCCTGCCCCTTTTTGTACGTAATTTTTCTTGCGTAAGTTAGCCTGTATAAAACGCCGACTGTTTAAAAGTGACGGAAGACAAATACCTTGTCCAGCAAGTTGTTTATTTCATCGTCATTTCATCCTTCTTATTTATTTGCTTGTGAAATGTTAAATGTCTTACGAGTGCCAAGATTACGCCTGTAGTGCCGTCAGACATCCGTAGAGACAAGGACATACTGTCGGTTACATTTGGGGCTCATGTTTGACCCTATGGAGGCTGTATTTGGTCAACGGGTTTTTAACGGAGCATGAAGTGATACGAAATTTTCCGTGAAAATGATACTGTGATTTTATAATTTTCATTTATTGGCAGGCAAGTAATTTGGAACGCGAAGATTCAGTCTGTGGAATTCAAATTTGGGGACATAAAAGTGAAAATAAATATTTCAGTTAAAGTACTGAATGAATCAATGTCTCCCCCCTCCCAAAGTGTAACTATTTGTGTATAATTAACTAACCCTCAGTGCGAGATTTGAGGTTCTCACAGCGGTGCTGCTGAAGTTTCAAGTCTTCCGAGATGTTACACGGTGCCGACTGGTAAACAGTTAATGACGTTCCGAAGGTTCGTACGTTTGTCGTGCATTGCTTGAAGACACGAAGTTTCTTCGAAACGTCGGTAGGTAATTACCAATAGTCACGGCGTAACATCTTAGTAGGCGTGAATCCCGTGTCCATATTTTAGTACAACAGAGATGATGGACAGTCCACATTAAATTCAAGTTCAAAACAACAAAGAATATCACATCTGACATCCTATATAGGCGCTTTCGCCAAGCAGTTGCGAAATGCAACTGTTGGCTTCTGAGGATTTGCAGTGACGTCTGTCGAAGCATTTAATTGTGGTCAAAATCGGACAAAAATAAGACACTCCACATGAAGACCTATATGTATGTATGACTACGGGTACCATTGTTACCATTGTTGTTACCGTCGCTACTATTAGCTTGATTACCATGGCTACCTTGGTTGCACTGTGTCCGCGAACGCGCCGGAAGTGTCTCGTTCTCGAACATTTTCTGACTTACTATTTTTTATCACTGTGGCGCAGCTTCTTGCTAAGGGCAATATTTAACAAATAGATCGCTTTATGCTTGGACTGTAAAACTGTAGACTATGGCTGTCTAGCCACATAACAGCGGTGGACAGAGGTAGATTTGTGCATTGTACTTTTATGGTCTTTTGGAATCGATCGGGCAGACGGAATGGAAGGAAATGGATCGACGTAAGGATTTTACATTCGTATATTGAATGGGCTTTGGCCATTCAGTAACAAGCCACAGGGTACTATAACGTAACATTGAGGCGCGTTCGCGTAACCATTGTTGCCGTGGAAAAGCAATAACTATTACATATTCTGAGTGTGTGTTTTTAGCCTTAGTTGTCCAGCATGCACAGCGCATGCGTCGTGTTGTCATCTGTGGCCTGTCAGGCTCTCCATATTTTTCCACATTATCTTATTAACGGCACGATTTTCGGAAAATAAGTTATTGAACATAAAATGTGTGTTTTGATTTTCTCTTCAACTTATCTCTGAAACATTTCTCGTTCTAAGAGGAACTGAACGAGATATAACCAGAAGTGTGTAATGGTCTTCATGTAAAGGACCTGTCATTCTTGTCATATTTTAGTGAAACTTGAATTTTCTCGACAGATTTTCGAAAAATACTCAGAAATCAAATTTCATGAAAATCCGTCCAGTGGGAGACAAATCGTTCGTTGCGGACTAATGGACGGACCGATAGACAGAACGAATGTGATGGTCGCTTTTCGCAATTTTACGAATGTGTCTAAAACTTATCTAGGCACATTCCCTCGACTTGCAGGTCAGTAGGAACTTTTTCGGTAACCTGTACTATCACCCATTTGGCGGTTGGATGGAGTGTTAGAGGTAGGGTTCGTAGCAGAGTTACCCATAGTTTCGTGATTGCTGAACGGGGTAATGTATCCGGGACGCTGTGGGCTTGTGCTCGGGTGATACCTAGATCAAACCTCGCTTATACTAGTCAGTATTTTGACTGAAGCTTTTTGCTTTATTATTCAGTCCTCCCTCCCCCTCCCCAGAAAAATTCTTGGTAACTGTCTTAAGTCACGGATTGCGCCCTTCAAAATACCTTGTAGTTGCTTCAGTGGTCCCGTTATTCGACGCTATAACTTCACGCTTACTGACAGCGTCGTAAAATAAATGAAAAACGGTGATTATTTTCCCCAACTGCATAAGCCATTTGGTCTTTGTAATGGAAAAACAGACTGGAGGTAGGAAGTCAGTTTGTAAATATCAGATGAAATTGTGCTTTCATTCGTGATACTGCATACACGGGCAGTCAACCCCCGATATAGCGCCACCTTCACCTAACACCCACAAAAGCCTGCGAACAGATTTTCCCAATTTCACGTCACTCAGATTTACAGCCACCGTCAGTACCCGTCATGCATTGCACCAAACAGTTACTGGTGCTACATCGGGGATTGACTGTACTTCCGGACGCAGCGTAATAAGCGTTTGTAAAATAAACTTGTGATGTTGATTTATTTTACGTACCAGTTATGAGAAAATTTCTGTTTTATTCACCCCTTAAAGTACAGTGGTTAGTATAAATATCGGATGTTTTAACATGAGAACACTCAGCGTTTTGCTTACACGGTGTATTTTACATGATTTTCAGAATAAATAGCAGTAATTTTGCTAAGCAGAATTAACCAAATCTTCTTTGTAACGGAGGCACAGTTTTTTTGCTGTTTTTATCAGCGGAATGTTTGAATTGTTCAGAGGAACTTCAGGCTTGACGCAGAAGGCACGGTTTGATTTTCGCGTCAGTCGGATTGCCGGTGAACCCACAGCCAGCGTATCAGTATTTCCTTTTCCGCACGAAAAGTAGGGCCTTAAACGCTAAGCAGCCGACAGTCAATTTCCTCTCTCAGGATTTTCGTGACCTAACCACTGAGATGTAGGATCTTGCCTCTTTATTTCGAAGTATCGTAGGGAATGGTCTTCAGCCCTATCACTGCTTAGATTTAACGTTTCTTCGGTCCGAACGCGTGTTACCTGTAATTCAGTTCAGTTCAATTCAGTTATTGTTTAATAACCTGCTGAGTAAACAGCCAAGGGGCCATTAACCAAGAGTGAAACGTAAAGCAATCCCTGTACTGGTCTGGACAGGCCCCAAGGGTTCCAGGAGTTTGAGGCCCCCAGATTTCAAGACAGTCGGCACATGAAGGTGATAAGGTTGTCAGCCTTACGCATCGGCCGCCTTTACTCCCCAGGAAATGTACCTAGTTCTCATTTTTGTTAGAGGCTGAGTCAACCCCAGGGTCATAGTGCGGTCGGAAGGATTATGTCAATGAAAAATCTCATTGACCCCATTGGGAATCGAACCCGCGACCTTTCGGCTTGTAGCGCAGTCACACACAAAGAGTAATAAAGTGCAATATAAACACATGTACATAAAATGAGACTCAAACATGAACAACACAAGTGATAGAAAATATAAATCACGTGTTGCTTCATCACTCCGATTACCGTCAACGTAGACCACTGACTGTGAAAGTTTATTAAATTAGCACAGTCTGGTTTGTGGAAGTAACGTAAAGCAATCCCTGTACAGGCCGGGACAGGCCCTTAGAGTTCCTGGGGGTTGAGGCTCCCAGAATATCTAGACAATCAGCACATGAAGACGGTAAGGCCAGGCGGTCTTACCGGCCGTATTTACCCAAGGAGAGATATCCCTGGTACTCATTTATGTTAGAGGCTGAGTCGATCCCAGGTCCATAGTACGGCTTGGAGGATTATGACAATGAAAATTATGGAAGTTACTGGTTTCGAAAAAGGTCTGCGTATTTTCACACCGAATTAGCAGCTCAATAATAATAATAATAATAATAATAAGTTCCTTCACTTCATGTTTTCCTGGCAACATACCAGGAAAACATGAAGTTAAGGAACTCCAGAAAACAGCCATATTGGGCACTGCACACATACTAATGTAATGTACTAATGTAAAAGTACAATAGATTCAACAGTGAAACTAACGATCTAAACACCATGTACGTAACAACAGAATAGCTGCAACACTGTATTCCCTAGGGACATAGTTTGCCTTAGGAGTATGAGTATAAATACCCTGCATAAAGGAGATGGTGATGATGATGATAATGATAATGATAATAATAATAATAATAATAATCGTTCGTTAGTACAGACAGGAGACAACTGCGTAGTTAAATTATTTATCCATTTACGTGCTGACCGAACAGCGATATGACTGGTTACAAAGTTGGCACGAATACAGAAACACCAAACAGGCAAAGAAAGAGATCTGAGACCAGACAAGTATAGATATCAAAACAACACGGTGAAAAAATAGTACAATTAAATTATAATCAAAGTTAAAATGTGTAAATAAAATACTTTTGTATAATTATGTTAAATACATATAAACTTCTGATAACAGTATTTAATACATAAAATACCGTAGGTAACGTATGTGGTTAAGGGTGAAGTTTGTGTCCCTGGCTGTATAGACATTTCAGCAGATATTAGCAGCCGATGCGAATCTATGTGAAGGACAATGTTTGCGGAACGCGCCGACATAGAACGTAGAATAGTCTAAGAATCCGAGTATGAACTCGTAGGCCTATCATGTCCAAAATGGGATGACAGAAGATAAACAAACAAAAAGTGATGCATGAAGGTGATGCCGCCTCTCACGTAAGGGATGCAGTTTTAAATAGCGCGCTGCAGTAGCATAGCTATCGATAATGGGCTTGGAGAAAAGAAAAACTGTTATAAGAAAGAGCAAACTTCCGCTGGATACGTTCCAGCTTGTTGGCATCAGTAGGCCTAACAGAATTCCACATAATAGAGGCGTACTGTAATTTACATCTAACGAAGGTAACCTGTAACAGTCAGCAGAAGAAGCAGGTTGCAGTGCGAAACAGAGCCAGCAGCTTAATAGGCTGAAAAACGTGTAACATGACGATAATGAACTTTCAAATTAACAAACACTCCTAGGTCTTTAACGGAATCGGTACGGTTTTTAGGCCTACGGGATTTACAAAGTTATGCACCTCAATCACAAGGGGAAAATTTTGTTTACAAATAAATTACTCTTGTTATATAAGTGGGCTGCTGGATTTGATACAGTTAGCAGTATACCATTTTTACATAAAATCATTGTCCAATTGTAGCAGAGTACATTAAAAAATAATATTGATGAAATTCTCTACATATGTGCTGACTCAACAGTCTAATGACCAATTACGGGCAGCACGTTTACAAGGAGAAAACAAACATACAAAGTCACTAAAAGAGGAGAGCCCAAGACAAAAGAGAAGCAAAGTACAACAGTTAAATTAAATTAAAATAAAACGTAAATAGTAATAATAATAATAATAAATACAAGAGTCTGTGTATAGAGATACGCCGAATGTGGAATATCAAATGTGTGATACTGGCAATAATTGGAGCCACCGGTAGAGTATCAAAAGGTTTAACGACAAATCAGGAAGCCACACCAGGCAAACATTCAACAGATTCACTACAAAAGACAGCCATACCAGGAACATCACATATAATATGGAAAGTACGGCAGTCTGAAACTTGAAGACTGAGCGGTGGGGATCGCCG
>Ga0123354_10014042_pt1 | contig 12461 bp, 8 predicted proteins | sample TergutLab28metaG_2_FD_97872 | JGI IMG/M metagenome (GOLD analysis project Ga0123354, IMG submission 97872) | Labiotermes labralis P4 segment gut microbial communities from Petit-Saut dam, French Guiana - Lab288 P4 | ecosystem: Host-associated > Arthropoda: Insects > Digestive system > Gut ... | reverse complement strand
GGTGCCCGTCTTGTCGAAGAACGACAGAACGACCGTCCGGATCGTCGGGTACACCAGCCCCACGGCCAACAGGGCGAACCCAGGCGAGCAGAAGAGGAAAACCTGGATGATCCGGCCGCGGCCCTTGGACTGGCGTTGGTCGAGGATGAACAAACCGCCGCCCAGGACGGCCGCCAAGAGGTAGACCCAGGCGGCGCCGCGTTCCAGGCCCAGACCCGCCAGGACGCCAACCGGTACCCCGACGGCGACGACCAGCCGGACAACGGTGTAGAGACGGCCCGGGCGGGGCAGGATTTCGATGAAGAAGACGACCAGGCCGATCAGGGCCGCGAAGGCGGCCAGGACGATCGGGATCTGGGCCAGGTGTGGCAGCGTCGTGAGCCAGGTGAAGAACTGCTGCATTGCCAGCCTCCTTTACGGCATCGGCGTTGATGGACGTACGGCCCCCTCAGCGGGGCTCATGAGAGTTGGTGGGTGGGCGCCACAGCCCGCGCCCACCCACCAAGCTATCGGGATCAGACGTTGGCCCAGGCGGCCTGAATCTGATTGAGGACGGTGTCGAGATCGGTACCGTTCATCCAGTCGATCATGCCCTTCCACCAGGCCTGCTGTACGACGGACGGCATCGTGTCGCCGGCGCCGAAGGCGAAGTTGGCGGTCGGGTCGACGAGTGTCTTGATGGCCTGCGCCAACAGCGGATCGGAGGCCTTGGTCGGATCGACGCCCTGGTTGGCCGTCAGGAACGACGCCCCCGGTACGGTGATCAGGCTGTTGGCGTAGTCGCCGCTGGCCAGGTAGGCCATGACCTTTTGGACGGCCGGGCTGTTCGTGAACGCCACGGCGAAGTCGCCGCCACCCATGACGGACGGCGTACCGGCCACCGGCGGCATCATGAACGCCCAGATGTCCTGATCGGGACCGACGACCGGCGTGGCGCCGGCGGCCGTCGTGACCGAACTGAAACTCGCCTCAAGGAAGGTGGCCTGGTTCGTCATGGCGCAGGTGCCGTTGGCCAGCGGAGCGGCCACGTCGCCGAAGGCCGTCGTACCGATGGACGACGTACCGCCGAAACCGGCGTTGACGTACTTCTCGTTCGTCCAGATGGCGCCCAGCGCGGTGAAGGCGTCCTTGATCTTCGGATCGGTGAATTTGACCGTGCCGGCGACCCACTGGTTGTAGAAATCGGTGCCATAGGCCGACAGCACGTACTCGGCGATCTGGTCGGTACCCGGCCAGCCGGAGGCGTCGCCGGAGCCGAAGCCGACGCACCAGACGGGCTTGTTGGTCTTGGACTGGATGGTCGACGTCAGGGTCATCAGGTCAGCCCAGCTCGTCGGTACGCTGACGCCCCACTGGGTGAACTGCGACGGCTGGTACCAGATGTAGCCCTTGGCGCTGGCATCCAGCGGTACGGCGTACTGCTGACCCTTGTACGTGCCGTACGACTGCCAGCTCGCAGTGAAGTTCTTCTGCACGGCGGCCAGGGTCGTGGCGTCGAGCGGCTGCGCCTTGCCCGTGTCGAAGGCGGCCTGCATCAGGCCCGGCTGCGGGAAGACCGCGATGTCCGGCAGGGCGTTGCCCTGGATCTTGGTCGAGATGTTGGTGCTGAAGTCGCGGTCGCCGGTGTACTGGATGACGATGTTGTTCTCCTGCGCCCAGTGGCTCCACGAGTACTCCCACTGGGTCTGCTCGTTGCCGACCGGGGTACCGTAAATCGTGACGGTGGCCGGGCCAGTCGCCGTGGTGTTCCCACCGCCGGGGGTCGTGTTGTTCGAGGTGGGCGGAGTGGTGGAGCACCCTGCCAAGGCCAAGGCGGCGACGACCGCCCCGACCAAACCGAAAGTGATGTGGCGTTTCGCCATGGAATCTCCTTTGTCCATGCCACGCGGGACCGGCTCTTCGAAGAGCCTCAGACGAACCATCGTGGCCCCTGGCCCGTAAAGCCAACAGTAGAGCACCGTCCGGCAATTCTGCAAACGTTGTCAGCAAACGTTATCATTTCTTTATAAAAGGTCCGGTAGACTTGAAACGCATCAATAAGGAGGTAGCGTGACCGCGTCTACGAGTGCCTGGTCGCTGATCGACGACCGGCCCGACACCTCCGCCCACGCCCGTACCGTCTTCGCCCTCGGCAACGGGTTCGTCGGTCTGCGCGGGACGCTGGAAGAAGACGAGGACGTCGCCGACCAGGGGTTTGTCAACGGTTTCTACGAGACCTGGCCCATCGCCTACCCCGAGGACGCCTACGGGTTGGCCCGCACCGGCCAGACCATCCAGCCGGCGTTCAACCCGTCCCACTTCTCGCTCACCGTCGACGGCCATCGGTTCGACCCGTCCACGGCGGCCTTGCGGTCGTACACCCGGACCCTCGATCTGCGGCGGGGACGCCTGACGCGGGATCTGGTCTGGCTGACCCCCGACGGTACGGCCGTCACCGTACACTCCTCCCGGCTGGTCTCGGTTGCCGAACGTTCCTGCGTCCTGCTGGAGTACGCCGTCAGCGTCTCGGCTCCCGCCAACGTAGTGGTGAACCACTGGCTGACCTTCCCCCACGTCAGCACGCCGGCGGGCGATCTCGACCCGCGCCGGTCCACCGCCATCGCCGACACCATCCGCCTGACCCACTCGGGTCCCGGCCCGGTCGGGCTCAGCGCCGTCGCCCGTACGACGGCGGCCGGCATCGGTGTCGCCTGTACCATCGAGCACCAGGTCGATTGCCCCGACACCGTGTGGAGCCGGACGACCCGCGAGGCCGCCCGCCTCGGACGGTACTTCCAGGTCAAACTCGACCGCGACCGTACATTATCTGTACGAGTACTGGCCGCCTTCGCCACCGACGGCCCCCGGCTCAGCGACCAAGCCGGGCCGCTCACCGACGACCGGCTGCTGGATATCACCCGCGGTACCATCACCGAGGTCTCGCGGCGGCCCTGGACGGCGCTGGCCGACGATCAGACGCGGGCCTGCGCGGCGTGGTGGGACGCCGCCGATATCGAGGTCGACGCCGGCCACCAGACCGACCAGACCCAGGGCGCCATCCGCTGGAACTTGTTTCAGGTCCTCCAAGCGAGTGCCTGCGGGCAACGGCGGGGCATTCCGGCCAAGGGCGTCACCGGCAGCGGGTACGACGGCCACACCTTCTGGGACGCCGACGCCATGGTCGTACCGGTGCTGGCGTACACCCAACCGCGCCTCGCCCGGGAGGCCCTGTCCTACCGGTACGCCACGCTCGGGCGGGCGCGCCAGCGGGCCAGCGAACTCCATCAGGCCGGGGCATTGTTCGCCTGGCGCACCATCGACGGCCGGGAGGCCTCGGCCTTCTTCGAAGCCGGTACGGCGCAGTACCATATCGACGCCGACATCGCGTACGCGGTCAACCGCTATCTGACGGCGACCGGCGATGCCGACTACCTCGCCACAGAAGGCATCGACATCCTGGTGGAGACCGCCCGGCTGTGGGCCGACCTGGGGTTCTTCGATGCGGCTGGCGTCTTCCACCTGCACGGCGTGACCGGGCCTGACGAGTACTCCGCCATGGTGGACGACAACCTCTACACCAACGTCATGGCGGCTGCCAACCTCACCGCGGCGGCGGCCTGGCTGGACCGGCTGTACCACCGCGATCACCCGGCCTGGCTGGCGGCCAACGCCCGCCTGGGCCTGACCGACCAGGAGGCGGGTACCTGGACCCGGATGGCGGCCAACGTGGCCATTCCCTTCGACGAGACCCAGCAAATTCATGGCCAGGACGCCCAGTTCCTGACCCACCGGGTCTGGGATTTCGCCAATACGCCGGCCGAGTCGTACCCGCTGCTGTTGCATTTCCACCCGCTGACGATCTACCGCCACCAGGTCCTGAAACAGGCCGACGTCGTACTGGCCATGATCAACCGTCCCGACCTGTTCACGCCCGCGCAGATGCGGGCCAACTTCGACTACTATGACCCTCTGACAACGGGCGATTCAACCCTCAGCGCCTCCGCCCAGGCCATCGTGGCGGCTGCGGTTGGCCGGCTGGACCTGGCCGAGCACTACTTCCGGACCAACCTCGCCACCGACCTGGAGAACAGCCACGGCAACTCCGGCGACGGGATTCACATCGCCGCCGCCGCCTCGGTCTGGTCCACGCTGGTCATGGGCTTCGGCGGACTCCGCGATTATGGCGGGATCGCCCTCGACCCCTGCCTGCCGGATGGCTGGCGGCGTCTGGGTTTCCGCCTGCGCCTTGGCGATTCGCAATTGGGCGTCGCGGTTACCCATGAGGGTGTCGACCTGACCCTGCTCTCCGGCGACCCGGTACGCCTGACCGTACGGGGTCAGGAGATCCAGGTCACCGGTACCCGCCACATCGGGTAGGGGCTGCCAACTCGCGTACCCCTGACCGGTTCGCATTGATCCGCAGCTCGTCGCGGAGTGGAGCGCGAGTGTTGACTTGGGTACGTTCCCACCCCGGTTCTGCGACGTGTCGATGTACACAAGTCATCATTCGCACACGAGCACGCCACTCAGACCACCCCGTCAGGCGACAAACGGGTTCAGCAGCCGGACACCCGTACCATCGAAGTCGCCCACGTTGCGGGTGACAACGGTCCGGATCAGGTCGAATCAGACACCGCGCGAAAACCTGTACGTCGCCATGGCCCGAGGCCGCCACGCCAACAGCTGCTACGTCGCTACCGACAGTCTCAGGAACCCGAGCAACACGCCAAGGCTGGCACAGAGACCGTGACCGCCGCGCGCGTCCTCCGCCATGTGCTCTGCACCAATGAAGCAGTTAGGGAGGCCACCTCGCGAGGGTCACGTCCTTGAGGACGTCAGGACTCGCTTAAGAACGCAATCGCTTGGCCAACACGACCCGCTCAAACCCACCGTACTTGACCACGTTTATCTTGCGCTCGTACCCCAGCCTGATGAAATTGGCGAGACTGTACGTGTTGGTCGGCGACACGGTACACAGCGACCAGACCATCCCAAAAGTACGAACCAATTCCTCGGCCGCAGTCACAAGACGTATCTGCAACCCATGTCCCTGCCACTCGGGGTCGACGGCCACCGACTCCATGTGGGCAACGCTGCCTAACTCATCGGCAGGCAAACCGAGGTCCAAGCCCAGGTTGTCCGCAGCTCGGCCCGGAAACCTGACAAGCACGTACGCGATCACCGTTTGTTTCGACAGGGCTACGAGACCGGTACCCTCGCCGCCGCCAATGTGACGGGCGATGAAGTCTGGATCATCGGCCACGAAATCGCCCATCGGCACGCTGGCCAGCGCGGCTGTCATCACCGACCGGATGGGCCAGACGTCATCGGGCCCAGTCTGCCGGATGGTTATCATGTCAGGCGTCCTTGTTGACGAAACTCGCATAGTTCGGGTTGACGTTTCTCAACGCACCTGGCGACTCATCGGATTCTCCGACCGATTGCCTAAACCGATGCCAACGCGCATCAAGCGTGTAGATATTTCGGTAGTACTCGGCGTCAGGCAGCAGTTCTAATCGCTGGATATCGGAATTAGTGACCGCGATGTTGAACCGGTAACGAAACAGGTCATCCAGCAGAGCCATGTCGAGAACATTGCGTTTGAGAAGCAGGTACATCGTTTCGAAGAAGGTCAGGTACGCGACTACGGCAGACTGATCCGCTTCGGTCAACGGGCCGCCCGCGACAAGCTTGGCGTAAAGACCACGAATATCGTCGTTGTCACCGAAACTCGTATTGAGAGACAGGATGAACTCGCCCTCCGCCATGTCCTTGGATCGCTTCATCTGAAACCATATTGAGATGGCCCCGACGAGCCCGGTGACCGCCAGCACAGTGTTTTGCAGTCCCGAGTCGCGCAACAGGAAGTAGGCGAATGACAACGCCACCGTTCCAATGGCCACCCCGACCGGTAACCTGTAACGCTTCCGCATGTAGATCAGGATACAGTAACTGAATTCGTACCCCTGGTTCCGCTAGGCCCCCCGCGGAAGAACTCAAAGTGCTTTGACCAGTTTGGCGCGAGCAGGCGAAGCCGCGCCTTGAGCCAGCCAGGGCGTCTAGTAGATCTATGTTCGGATCGCGATTGCCGAGTGGAAAGTTGGCCAAACTCCGTCAGGAAGAACGAGTGCCCTGGAGCCGGACGTTTCATCACCCACCTGTCCGGGAACCCGCTGGTTGTCGTCGGAGTGACCTTTGACATCGGCGTTATCGGTACGGTCGTTCTGGCATTGCTGGCCCGGGACATGAACGCGGTGGACATCGCCTCGGCTCTTGTCCCCTTGTCGTCGCGGGGATGGAGCGCGAGTGCCGCTGATCCACCCCGATTCGCTACTCTGGTGAGGCCGATCCAACCACTCCCCCATATCCGGAGCAGTCTTAGCCACCGAATGGGTTCAGCAGCCGGACACCCGTACCCGCGAAATCGCCCACGTTGCGGGTGACGACGGTCAGGTCGTGGGCGAGCGCCGTGGCGGCGATCAAGGAGTCGATACTGGTCGGCTGACCGGGTAGATAGGCCCAGACCTGGACCACGGCGGGCGTGATGCTCAACAGGCGATCCGAGTACTCTTCCTGAAGTTGCGCCAGCCAGCCCGCGATTCGCTGGGCCTTGGCTGCGGCTCCCCTGCCCTCCAGTACAGCGACCCCTCGCCGCAACTCGCCAATCGTCAGGACGGACAGGCCGCACTGACTGGGATCGACCGCGGCCATCCAGGCTTGGACACCCGCGTTGGGCTGCGGCTTGGTCGCCTCGGAGACGACGTTCGTGTCGATGAGATAGGTCAGCACGTCAGCCGCCGAAGTCCGGGGTCACCCGTGCGCTGGCGGTGGCCAGCGGGCGTTGGGCGATGATGGTATCGAGTACGTCCGCGTATTCTTGGTCGGCCAGGGGCGGAAACAGCCCAATGTACTTGCGGGTAGACGTCTGAGCAGCCTGGCGCAAACGCCGGTACTCGTCGATGTCGACCACCGCCGCCACCTCGACCCCCTGCCGGGTGATGATCTGGTCGTCGGCGGCGGCCAGCCGCAAGAGTTCGCTGAAGCGCTGCTTGGCTTCTTGTACCTGCCAGGCCATCGGTTCTCCTCTGTCTAGACTGTCTAGACTGTACCAGAGGTAGCCGATGGAGATCTTGGGGATCGTTCTTGCTGTCTCACGCGGGTGAAGGCATTACCTCGCCAACACCTTCAACGTCCACCGCTTACTGAGGTTCTGTTTTGGCTCCACGACCAACTCCGGTGGCCGATTTCGACCGCGCAACTAAGCGGCAACGCAACTCTTAGGCGCTGCCCTGAACGATCCGATCTGCGTACTCACCGCACCGTCTGACCGTGAATGTCACCGCTGGTTCCTAGGATTGATCGTAAGAAGCTGACGGTCGCGAGCAAGAGCTGCACAGCGTAATAGGCGAATCGGACGGAGCAGACATGGATAACAAGACCGACGACGGCTACCATTCCGCGTTGGAACTCCAATTCGAGGCTGAACTGATCGACCACCTGCAACATATTGGCGACACGAAGCAGTGGCAGTACGAACCCGGCATCAAGACCACTGACCAACTCTGGGACAACTTCGCAACTATCCTGTTCACGCTCAATCAGGACAAACTGAACGGCCCATTGAGCGACACTGAGTTTGGACAGGTCAAGAAGGAAATCTCAGCCTTGACTACGCCCTACCAGGCGGGCCAATTTCTCTACGGCCTCAATGGCCGCAGCCAAGTCGAGATCGACACCGACGACGGCAGGCATGTATTTCTGACAGTTTTCGACCAGCGACAAGTTGGGGCCGGAAACACCCACTACCAAATCGTCAACCAGATCCAGCGTCCAGCAAAAGTAACGGGTAAAAGGAATCGGGTCTTCGACACAACCCTGCTCATCAACGGTCTACCCATCATCCAGATCGAGGAGAAACGCGACACTCACGATGTCGACCAAGCCCTCGAACAAATGCGCCAATACATAGCCGAGCGCCAATACTCCGACATCTTCTCCACCGTGCAAATCCTGGTCGCTCTTTCGCCTATTGACGTTCGGTACATGGCGAACACAACAGAAGTTTTGTTCAATAAGGCGTTCGCGTTCAAGTGGCAGACCGAGAGCAATGAACGAGTCACCAGTTGGCGGCAGTTCGCTAGCCTATTCTTGTCCATCCCAATGGCTCACCAAATGTCAACGAGCTACATGATCCTGGATGGGACAAAGAATAAACCGCAGTTGAAGGTGATGCGGCCCTACCAGGTGTACGCCACCCGTAAGGTGCTTGACGCAGTCCATAAACACGACTTCGACCTCTCCAACAAAGACGACGCGAAGCTTGGCTACATCTGGCACACTACAGGTTCTGGCAAGACGATCACCAGCTTCAAAACGGCTTGGCTGGCCAGTCGGGAACCCAAAGTCGACAAGGTCATCTTCCTCGTGGACCGCATCGCACTGACCGGTCAGACGCTGGACAACTATCAGGCCTACGACCCGGATTTCAATCCCGACGACGAAACCCGGGGCGGGGTCGTGAAAGACACGAAGCGTACCCGCGACCTGGCGAAACGACTGAGGAGTAACGAGGGCGGCATCATCGTCACGTCGACCCAGAAACTCGCCAGGCTCGTGTTCAGCAAAGGCTTCCATGATCCAGGTAAGAACATCGTGTTCATAGTCGATGAGGCCCACCGATCCACCGCCGGTGATACGTTTGCCAAGATACAAAAGGCTTTCTCGCGCGCGGTATGGGTGGGTTACACCGGAACTCCGATTTTCGACGACGCCGACGCGAAAGCGCAGAACGCTGGTTTGACGACACACGAGATTTTCGGTCCTTTGCTGCATCACTACACGATTAAGGACGCCATCGCCGACCACAACGTCTTGGGCTTCAGGGTCGACTTCATGAACACCCTTCCCAGGGAGTTGCTGGAGTCAGAGTACCTGCCGCGCATCTATTGGCAACGCCATCCCGAGTGGACCGATGACATGATCGACGCCAAGATCGCCAGTCTGACGGCCCAGGACATCGACGACCTGACCGCGCCGCTGTATGACATGAACATGCTTCATGTGGCAGAGGTCGTGGGCGAGATCTTCCGAGACTGGCAAAACCGGTCCGTCGGGGGAAGGTACAACGCCTTATTAACAACCCACGTGGGTGGTGGGGCTGCATCGACGCCGATGGCAATGATGTACTTTCGCGAATTCCAGCGCCAGAACGAGGAACGTCAAGCCACAGGACAATCGACCTTGAAGGTGGCGGTGACCTTCAGCCAGGACACTTCCAACTCGGAGTTGCAACTCGACACGAACAAGCATCTCGCTGAGGCGATCACCGCCTACAACGCCGAATTCGGCAAGAGCTTTGGCATGGACGACACCGCTGGGTACACCGCCGACGTGATCACCCGGCTCAACAGAACCGCTCTCAACGGAAACTATCTTGATCTCGTCATCGTCGTCGACCAGTTGCTCACAGGGTTCGACGCCCCCGAACTCAACACCCTCTATGTCGACCGTACACTGAAGTCCGCCGCGTTGATCCAGGCGTACTCGCGCACCAACCGGATATTCGACAACGACAAGGACTTCGGAAACATCGTATGTTTCCGCTTGCCGACGCTCAACGAGAAGCTCATGAACGACGCCCTTCGCGTGTATGCAAACGAAGACTCCGCCGCCGTACAGGAAACCCTGATCCACTCCGGAGTGCTGGCCAAGACCTTCGCGCAGCAGCTGGATGAGACCCGTCAGGTTGTCACTCAGATTGCTGGCCTCACCCACGACTTCGCGGATATCCCTAAGTCAGAGGCGGAACAGCAAAAGCTGCTCCAACTGCTCGGGCATTACAACTCTGGGGTGAACAACCTCAAACAGTATCCGCTCAAGCAGAACGAGGACGGCACCACCGAGGGTTTCGACTATGCCGATCCCGGCGCTCTGACAGCCGCACTCGGCATGACCACGGACAAAGAACGCAAGCTGACCACGGTGTTCGCCAACGAGTTGAAGCGCAACCTGGCTAAACGCAGGAACGTTGACTTCGACCAAATCGACTTGAAGATGACCCACATCAAAGAGGTCGAGATCAACTACGACTACCTGACCGAGTTGATTGCTGCCCTAATGAACGCCACCCACCGGCAAGATAAGGCCGAAATGAAAGGCGACAAAGAGGGTGCTGCCGAAGCGCAGCGGGCAATCAATAGCACCCGAGCCCAGATCACGCTTGAGGCTGCGGCCTCTCAGAACGTCCACTTCATCGACAAGGTTGAGCGCGCTGTCAAGGCGATCGTCCAGCGCATGTACAGGCTCAAGGATGAGGACTACCCAGTCACGCCTGAGCAAACCAAGGGTGTCGTCGAAGCGGCCTCACAGGTGTCGGTTGACCGCGAACTACTCGAGTTCCGCATCAGGTGGGGCATTACTGATGTCATGACAGCGGATGCGCTCAAAGCCTGGCTCAGGACACATGCGAAGGGCGTGGATGATCTCGACTCGACCGGACAACTCACCAAACTGCGTAAAGACGGCATGGCGGTGTACCAGCAAATGGCCACAGACGACCGCGTCAAGTCACTCACACCCATCAAGTACCGCAATGAGCTTCGCGACGCCATACGCGAACTCGCCGACAACTTGGTCGGCAAACTATGAGGCAAGGAGAAACCAATGGTACAACCACAATCGCAATCTATCGCCTCAAAGCTGTGGGCGATGGCCAACGAGCTACGGGGCAACATGGATGCGTCGGAGTACAAAAACTACATTCTCGGCTTCATGTTCTATCGCTACCTCAGCGAACACCAAGAGCAGTACTTGCTGGGCCAAGGTCTCGTCACTCCAGCAGATGACGAGACACCCGCTCAGGCCTACGCCCGGGTCGTCGAGCAAGATAACCTGGACGACTACTTGGAAGATATTTCATCGTCTCTCGGCTACGCCATCAATCCCTCCGACATGTGGTCGGTGCTCGTGGGAAAAATCGAAAACGCCGACATCGCACCTGGTGACTTCCAGGACCTCTTCGATCACTTCAACGCTAACTCGGAGCTGAACCATGCGGCCACCGGGGACTTCCGGGGGGTGTTCAACGACATTTTGCTGGGCGACTCACGGCTGGGCACCTCGACCACTGCTCGCGCCAAGACCCTGTCTGGCATCGTCAGACTGGTCAAAGACATCGAATACACGGACAACACCGGCAAGGACATCCTGGGCGACATCTATGAGTACCTAATCAGCCAGTTCGCCGCCACCGCCGGCAAGAAAGGCGGGGAGTTCTATACCCCCCACGAGGTCTCCACCATCCTGGCTAGAATTACCACGCTGGGAGCCCACGCCGAAGATGACCAACAGTACTCGGTCTACGATCCCACCATGGGCTCCGGCTCCCTGTTGCTGACCGTGCGGCATGAGCTTCCGACGGGCAAAAGGCGGGGCGCGCTGAAGTTCTACGGCCAAGACTGGAACACCTCCACATACAACCTGGCGCGGATGAACCTCATGATGCGCGGTGTGGACTACACCAACATGGACTTGCGCAATGCCAATACACTCGAGTCAGACTGGCCCGACGGGCAAGATGAACACGGTATCGACCAGCCGCGCAGCGTCGACTTCGTGGTCATGAATCCGCCGTACTCCGCCAAGTGGGACAACGATGAGAAGCAGCTTAAGGACCCCCGCTGGTCCGACTACGGGCGCCTGGCCCCGGCCTCTAAAGCCGATTACGCCTTCCTGCTGCACGGGCTTTACCACCTCAACCCGACCGGGACTATGGGCATTGTCCTGCCACACGGAGTCCTATTCAGGGGCGCCTCCGAGGGCACTATTCGCCAGGTGCTGGTACGCAAGAACTATCTGGACGCTGTCATCGGGTTACCCGCTAACCTGTTCTACGGTACGTCGATCCCTACCGTCATCCTCATCCTCAAAAAGAACAAAACCACCAAAGACATCCTGTTCATCGACGCCTCGGCAGACTTCGTCAAAGGCAAGAACCAGAACACCCTCAGCGATGTCAACATCGTTCGGATCGTTGACACCTACCGAACGCGGCAGGATGTCGAGCGGTACGCTCACGCTGCCACGCCAGACGAGATCGAGAGCAACGACTTCAACCTCAACATCCCAAGATACGTCGAAACCTTTGAAGAGGAACCCGACATCGACCTTGCCCAGGTGTATGCCGACCTGGCCGCCACTGATGCCGAGATCGCTCGACTGCAAGCGCAGTTCGACGCAATGGTGGCCGATCTTGTAGAAACCGGGGATGAGTAGTAGCAACACCACTCTTCCCTGATCCAGATGTTTCACCACCTCGACATATTACCCATCTGACAACTGCATTTGGCTGGTTCGGGATGGCTGTCCCAGAGAGCTAGGAATCTTTATAGGCGGCACCGCCCTCGATAGGATGCTGATATGCCCGTTCTACAACCCCGCCTAAGGTTTCGAGAGTTCGCTAACGCTTGGACGAAGCGAAAGTT
>Ga0123354_10014041_pt1 | contig 12462 bp, 7 predicted proteins | sample TergutLab28metaG_2_FD_97872 | JGI IMG/M metagenome (GOLD analysis project Ga0123354, IMG submission 97872) | Labiotermes labralis P4 segment gut microbial communities from Petit-Saut dam, French Guiana - Lab288 P4 | ecosystem: Host-associated > Arthropoda: Insects > Digestive system > Gut ... | reverse complement strand
CTACTGCTCAACATGTTTCAGACGTTAATACGTCCATCTTCAGGAGCTTGCGACTATTTGTTGCGTTGTGTAGGCTGACTTGAGGCGTGCTGGTGTTATGTAGCGGGATTGTCTGTTGGTGATATGGTATCCGAGTGTAGGCTGAACCACTACTTTATATTAATTTGCTTCGCATTATATTGCAACACGTTAAAGAAGCCATCATCAGGATATGTAAAATACTTACAGAAATATAATCATGACACAGTAAAATTGTTCATGTTCATGTAGTTGAGATCTAAACTATACAATACTATACGTGTTTTTAGAGCCAAAACCACGTAAAAGCAAGAAGATAAAAACATTAAAATTTATTAAAATAATTATCTAGTGCTTCTAATGTGAAAGGGAGGAATCTTTGTTTACTAAATAAGCTTCAAGGGAATCAACTGCGTAATTAATTTGAAATAGCATGTGAGTTCAAGAAATGTAGTTTCAATAGTGGTTATTTTCCTTTCTTTTTACTATACCCTCAAATCGAATGTTGTGGACCGGGTAGCGACAGCGACTGGCTGGACGGTCCGGGGATCGAATCCCGGTGGGGGCGAGATTTTCCGCACCTGCCCAGACCGGCTCTGGGGCCTACCCAGAGCCCTGTACATTGGGTACCTCGTCTTTCCCGGGGGTAAAGAGCGGCTAGGGCGTGACGCTGACCCCTAACCCCCTTCTAGTGCCGTGGACAAGAAAGAGTAGAGCTATACCTCTACTCCCCGTGTGGGCCGTACGGCCTGTACAAGGGTCGACTTTTACACTTTTGCAAATCGAATGTAAGCCTCGAAACTGTTAGACGGCCACTTTTCACTTTCGTTGCAACATAATGCAATAAATTAATATAAAACATCTGTGATTAAGTGTTTTCATTTCTCCATTGCAAGTTACTTATACCAATAACAAAAAAAAACTTGCCAATAAAACATTCAAAATTATTAAGAACACCAGCATGTGGCAGCAGACTGCAGCCTAATACAGGCGGCAGCAGCAAGTGTGGTTGTCTGACAACGGTTGGCTCAGGGACAGCCGGGGAAGTGACTTGACAATATATGTTAGTTACATCGCATGCAATCTATACCCACCCCTGTCAAAGTTTCATTTTTTTTGGACCTCGCAAGCCATGTACATTTTCTAGTGCAGCGGTCGAAAATTACTGTCGTTGTACTCATCTGACACTAAAGTTCGGGAGATGCCGTTTGGAGTTGGTATCACTTGGCCACATGCATCGCACAGGAAATGGCGAATCGCATACAACAGGCGGCAAACCAGCATGATTCATAAATTATTAAGAAATTCTTGTTTCAGTTAAGCAGTGCTAGTTGCAACACTATTTTCAACGTATACTACATTTCCACGCCCTCAGAGAGCGCATGTACGCAAGCACACACACAGGTCTTTTAATTACCGATATTTCAAGGAATCTTCCCCAGAAATTAAATTTGGAAGTGCCACATGAAATTCAGTATTTGGAAGTGTAAAGTTTCAGTCGCACTCTTCATACTTCATTTGAACAGTCAGAAGCAGCAAGTTCCTGTTCATCTATGTACTTGCATGTTGATTCTCAGAATTTTTCTTTGTGACGCCAAGAAAGTGACCTTAACATAGTGTGAGACCTTACATAACAGACGGTCTGCCTCAGTGCAAGAGTACTACAACCAGAAATACAGGTCTGACTTGTGAGAGCAGACAAGCAATGTCTCGGATTGTAAATAACATTCCACTGGAATTAATCCTGTTCTGTGGTGACATCAGGCTGCATAACATGGCAAGTATTTTCGAATATTTTATAACTACAAGAGCTCGAAGTCATTAGCATAATATTGGATCCTCAGTAGTGAATGGGTTTCTATCCTGTTCTGTCATCTGAATTCGACAGGTCCCTCAAACCAAAGAACTGATTGTATTATTTAATTTAGCGCTGAGGTTTAAACTTCGTAAGTTTTGATAGAAAGGAACGGTAAATGTCATTGACCACAGCTCTGTTCAGCGGTTCTCCATTTCTTACATGTTAACAGATGGACAAACCAAGTGGTCTCCGTCCTTCTGGGCTGGGAGGTGGTGCCGGGTCACTGGGTGATTGGTGCCCCCTTTTTCGAGACAGCGTGATGACCTCAACTTCTGTAGCCGAAAAGTTCAATGCTGATTCTTCATTTGGCTTTTGGATTCTTGAATATGAGACCATTGCACAATATCAAAACGTCCGCTTCCAGTCACCCGTGACGAAGCGCCACATTCCATCCCGGAAGGACGGAGACCTCAACTGCATCGCTGCGAAAGCCAGAAACCCACAAAATAGTAAAGCCAACAGGTGAACTTGTGCAATTTTTCGTTGTAAACATGCCAAAAAGCAAAGAAAACGGATATGATTGGCACTACCAATACACAATTCATTTCACGTATAAGCCCATTGTTTAAGCACTTATCTAGGTGTACTAGCATAGGACTTTTATTTTTCCCAGCCATACAGAATGCAGAACACCACAATCAGTAACCAACAGGCAAAATGGAGAATAATTGAAGTGGTACAAAAACTTCTAATCTGATCTTCAAGCTCTGTTTGGCATAACTCATACCTCAAAAGTGACAGATTTTCTTCAGTATGCGACGGAGGGGTATTGCCTGCCGCGATTTCATAACCTGGAAACTCATCTGGTAATAGCAAAAGTCCAAAGGACAGTAGAAAACAGGTAGTAACGGAACACTATGGTGCTGTAGCCCACAGCAGGTAGTGGTAAGAACTGCAATGTGGTTAGCACAGACCAAACGTTTTGAGATTGGAATTACGTATATATCGTTCCAGTTTGCTAATAGTTTGCCTGAAACTGCATGTCAAACCTGAGTGAAAAAATACAACATTCGATGAGTCTGGTCCAATTTAGCCGTTCTGCATCTGAAATGACTGCTCGATTTAAGACATGTGCATACAAATTAGTAATAGGCGTCATTCTTCTTGTCCATTTTTTCCGAGTCCGCTAAAAGAAACTACGGAAAAAAAAAAGTGTACGTTAACTTCCTCATTACCGCCTACGTTTGTGGGTGTAACAATTCAGGGAAAGTTGAAGGACGTTAACATCTGATATTGGAGAATTTTAATAAAACTCTCGACACATTCCACTTTTGGTTAAAAGCGAATACAAATAACTTACGCCAGGATAAACATGCGTTTCTGTGTATATGTCGAGCAAACTAGCCACACATTTTTCGTTCCGAAAAATGTGTGGGACCAGAGTTGTAGAAAAAAACACGACAAAAACCTTTGGGTCAGTATACTTCTCCCTGATAAGAGTTTAAGCCCATTCATCAGGGTGCCGGTCTGCCCATTACTACCACCTGCTTTAAGCCACTTAACATCCAATTATTCAACAAAACCAATTACCAAATTAAAAATACAAACAACAGCAAACGTGCCAAAATTCCTACGCTCTCGGCGCGCATTTCTTAACCTGTTTTTATTTAATTGTTCTGTCTAGGCTGGACTCCCGTGATACACCAAACACAGTTGCATAAGGGAACTATTTGGAAGAAAACGTAACTTAAATTATTGTAATGTATTGTATATATAAAAAAATAAAGTGATTCGGGGAACATTTTGAATCTAAGCCGTATATAAAGTTAACAACTGTAACAAAGAGGTTTGAGATCTTACAAGAAATATATATGTAATATTTAATTGTTTACTTTCATACATAGCTTGATGATGGTCCGGTAGGACCGAAGTACGTAGCTTATCTTAACGCACTACAATCTCTATATATGTTAATAATTATTATAGAACAATAACATTTAAAAGATAATAAGCTTGTTTACCGGTCCCAGTAGCCGCGCTATCTAAGGCGTGGGTCTGCAGCCGCTCGCTTGCTGGGATTGTGGGTTCGAATCCCGATGGGGGTATGGTTCACTGTCTCGTGTGAGTGTTGCGGGTTGTCAGGTGGAGGTCTCTGCGTCGGGCTTATCACTCGCCCAGATCAGTCCTATCGAGCGTGTATGCGTCATTGAGTGTGCTCCTGCAGCCCAAAAAGGGCTGTCGCTCCACGGGGAAGCAGTTTTCATAAAGGATTCATTGTTGTATTTGCATTCAAACGTCCATCGGATGTCGTCAATCCTTCTTATGAAAGTATCCAATCCCGTCACTCTTAGAGTGAACACAATGTACAAGGAGGAATATGTGAGTTGCACTCAATTTTCAATGTGAAACTCCAACCTGGTTCCAGGAATCTAGGAAATTCCACTAATAAAAATATACAATAACCTCAGAGGGTATGAAAAGCATCCGATTAGATGGAACGAACCACGAAATGTCGAAACGATATTACTAAACCCTTAAGGTGCTGTGGTTGTACCGCTAGGCTCAACGCCAATATCTCTGCATTTCACCGTAACGGTGTATTTATGTGCTCCATACGATTTTCACAGTATAAGGCCATTCTTATAATAAAACCAACGAGAAGCACTAATTTCTCAAATTTATTTTTGGAATTGGACTCTACATGTTTCGGACAGTATCTATGTCCATTATCAGGTGGCAAGCACTGTACACACAGCAATAGGTATAGGTCATACAGGTCATGCTGACTGCTTGCCAGCGGGATCAGGTTGGAACATCCTGATCCCGCTAGCAAGCAGTCAGCGTGACCCATACCTGTTGCTGTGTGTACAGTGCTAGACTCCTGATGATGGACAGAGATACGGTCCGGAACATGTAGAGTCGTATTCCAAAAATAATTTGAGAAATTGGTGCTTCTCGTTGGTGTTATTATAAGAATATATCACGAAGCACGGTCCTCAGAATGTCAAATACAGAGCCATTGTTTCCCTTTACAGCATTCACCGATTGTGCTTTCTGATGACAGCACTCAGTACACTGTGAGGTACGAACTGAATAGTGTATGTGTAATGTAGAGTAGTTTTGTCCTTCCAAGGGTGAATACGGTTTCATAAATATTTGAAATCTGGCATATAGATTTTCACTAAGGTCCAGAATTAACTGTATGTTAAAAACAGGCAACTTCAAGCAGCGCACGTGTTCTACCTTGATTATCGCGTCAATGTGTGTTAGTCATCAGAAACAAGAGATTTTGCTGCAGCTTACTGAATGTCAATACTCTGTTGCATTCTCAAGGTCAAACTGTGCATCCGGGACAGGATACGCGTGCGTCCGTATAATATTGATGCAAAGAAGGCTCCAGCGGTTAAAGTGTGTACTGGGGTAGTGCCTGGTTCGAATCTCGACTGCAACAACTGTATTAACTGAAGGCTTTCGTAGTTCTTGGTCCTTCCATACAAATGCTTCAATAGTATCTCAAACTACCCTGCCATTTTTTTTCCAATTTATTACTCCATAATTATCCTAACATTCGACAACATATCTCAGCACTTATATGTCGTGAAAGCTTCAAAAGTTACTTAGTGATAGCGTCTTTAAATGAACCATCTACAATACAATGGAAAAATCCCCGGGAGGCTTGTTACCCACATGACCTGCGTCACGATTTCAATTACCGTGCCGGTGCCGTTAAGAGTGCGGTTTGGATTTATGCTAGTCGATCTGGTACACGGAAGTTTTTGAGTCTCGGATTTTGATCCGCCCAGTAAGTCCGCAGTAAAGGCCTATAAAAATATCAAGTCAGTCAACATTTTCAAGTCATATTAAGCGAGGTAACAAGTAGTTACACAAAAAGATGTTACGGATATTTGGCGTGTCTGGCCAATGGGTGGATTTGACATCGTCATCTCAACACTGAAGATGTCGGGTATTTATTCCTCCGTAAAGTTTTACCGTCCACCAGACTGCGTGGTGTCATAACAGAAGATATGTCCAGTTGCAATATCACAATACATGCACTATATTATCTTTAAAACTTAAGATTTGGATCACTTCCGTTCAACAAGACGCAGTGAACAATCAAGACACATGCAAGTGGCTGGCATAAAAAAAGTGAACATGTGAAAGTGTTCAAGTGTCGTGGGCACAAGTACACTAATATAAAGTTCATTACTGAGCGATAGCGACTTCCACCTTAATAAATTAAATTACAAAAACCTACCTACTAAGTAACTTGCATTCAACAGACGACTGACTTTAGTGTCTTCTGCGCGGGAAACAGGGAAAAAGAGTGCAACATTTTTTCAACTGGTAATAGTGGTTTAAGGCACAATGGTCACGACATGCATCATACTTTGCAATGGAACATAATAAAAGAGAGGTTCTAAACCGTACAGTTGTCAGGGTAGAAAGAGACTTTTGGTATTTCCCAACACAGCATTACAGATTCATATTTGTAATATAGACACGTTCTTTTCTAACGTAGGCATTGAATTTCTAAGCATTATAATAGAGATTAGTGCAACGCTTCACAAGGTTGTAGTGAAAAACGAAAACTAGAAGAGTCTGCTGAAATTTTTGTTTTGTGTTCATAACCGTCGTAAAATCGTACAAGGTCGTTAGTGACAAAATTTAATTCAGAAGCAATTGTGGAAAATAAAACACTATACACAACAGCAGATATTCAATAAATTTGCTTAGTTTGCAAATTTATTCATGCAAGCTGTTTCTGAATTGTTGCGGTTTCAGCAAGGAGTCGCATGCCATTCTATGTCACTATACATTCAGAGCCAACAACACACCGTATGATAAAACAGAATAATCACTAAATTCTTGCATCAGCAAAAGGTTACAGAATCTGATTCGCCAAAACTGAAAAGAAAGCTCCGAGAACACAAAAACATATTAAACATATCTTGTTCTTTTTTATTACAAATACACTCACGTAGATGAATTGTGAATTCCTGTGGGTTCAGCAAGATGCTGGTTAATGTCATTCAACTTCAGACCCAACGGACACATTCGCGGGCACGTCGTGTTTCTTGGCGTGATACAGCTAAAGATGTGACGCGTTTTCAAGCCCCACGATGCCACTCCTTTAGCATGTCACGTTACTCAGCATCTTGAACAGGCCATCTTCCTGCTTCGCAGTCCTTTGTTTACGTGGAGATTGCGAGTCACACAGTCCGAACACAGACTGTGCATAAAGGTTATTCGCAAGGGAGCGTGTCAAACTGATTGATATATTAATTTTTCAGGAACCCATTTGTGTAAAAATGCAAGCACTAAAAAAACAGAGGAGGAAATTGAAATTGCACGTTCAAATATTGGGACAGCATATATGACTTGGCCCTAGAGACTAGTAATATTCGAGAAGAGGTCACATGAGCTAGACTACAAAATTCATAATGGAACTGGCCATGTCGTGACTCAGGGTCTCTGTCACCGGTCTGTCAAAGCGGAGGCCCCGGTTCAATCCCAGGGCTCTGCAAGTAGGATTCGCGGTGGATCAAGTGACATTGGGACAGATTTTCTCCTAGTATTTCGGTTTTCCCTGTTTATATCATTCCACCTGTACCATACACTCGTCTGTCACCGAGGCTATGCAATGTTAGCAATTGAAAGCATCATTAGACAACACACTTAACAGTGACACTGGTCGTCAAACAGCCATAAAGTTTTGAAAAACAAGACTGCAAGAACTTACAGACTTTGCAAAATATTTTCAATTAGGTCAGTAATTACTTTCTTTGCACAAGTAATGCATTGTGAAATACTAAAATTTTATGATGCGCCCTAATTAATGATTTTTACGGTGGAAGTTTTGAAAGAAAATGACAACTTTACGAATGTTTTATTTGAAGACCACGTTTTAATAAGTACGAATACAGTATCGGCTTTATAATCGTGTTAATAACACAAAAATGTAATTTTATTTGCAGTAAGTGCCCTTGATCTTTCATACACGAAGTAGTGCTGAATTTTCGAATATAGACACGCACTTTTTAAAAGGATAAATCGAAAGGTCATAGTAACTGAATGTATAGTTAAATATTAAAATTATTAGACTTTATAAATTAACTTGAATGTGTTTATATGAAGGTAATTTTCCATTAATTAAAAATACATAACTTAACGCTGAAAATACAAAAGATGCATGACAAGAGTATGTCAAAAGCTAGTAGCAGTAGCACCCTAATATTAAAATTTTGATACCGCTTAATTAAACACGCGGGATAGTTCATGAGTCTAATCAAAGGAAAGTAATTTATATTCTAATTAGCCCTCGTCAGTGACCATTATACTTCTCTCTTTACACTATCTAGTAGGGTATGTTTACCAATGAGCGTGCAACCGGCCTTGCATTTGCCAAGAGCCAAGAAGCCCTGCAGCCATGTTTTACATATACTAATGACGGTTGTTGATACCTGTTTATGTAATTTAGACCTACCAATTATACTTCATAATAAACGTTTAAAAAATGAAGTATTTTATGCCCATCACTGCTGATGTATCTTCGAAATAACAGTTCTTCAGTACTTTCCTTTCAGCAGCTTGGTACAAAGAATCGGTCTGGCCAGATCATCAAGAATTTGGACTTCGGCTCCTATTCGTGTACAAGGATGCTGGTCGAGTCCAGCACTTTTGTTCCAATAGAACTACTTCCAACCATCAATACTACTACTACACACAGAGAATCCATCTGAAAAGGGAGCTCACAAGAACAGCCCCATTATCGGGTTCTGTATGACAACATTGCCGGTAGTCTTATCGCCTCGTGGTCGGTTACAATGATTCATGAATGCTACTAACAGTCCAGTTTCGTATGTTGTGTGTAAAAGTCGTGAAATTTTTCGTTTCGTGAAAATCAGTACAATGTAACACCGAGGCTTTACTTTGATGCAAATTAATTTTGTTTTATATGAGTTGTGGTGCAGTGTAATAGTTTCTTTTTTACTGTGAGGCTTTACTTTGATGCAAATTAATTTTGTTTTATATGAGTAGTGGTGCAGTGTAATAGTTTCTTTTTACTGTGACAAACTACGTAGGGAAGAAAACCTACAAAAGTCGCTGAAAATTAGAACTTGTTTTGCCGGTGTTTCAGTTCTTCCAAACCAACAACATATGGACTAGCGAATAAATTTCAGAGAAGACGTTCCCCGCTAAAGAAGGAGCTAGAACGATTACATGTTCTTTCAGAAAAAAAATTATTTTGGAATGCATACAGAAGCTTATCCGTAAGAATCTGTAGGACGCTTATCCCAGGAAATAGGTGGTATCAACGTGACCTGTGCAAGCAGACACAACACGCATCGCTGAAACCACACAAATTTACAGCTGTGCGAAACCTCCAAGCATGTCTGAGACTTGAAGGACGTAATTTACAACACCTGCTCGAATGTGCGGGACGTTACAAGAATACAATACACATTAGTTTTATATGTTCCATGTTTCGTGCATTAATCCGACACATTAATTGTAACTGTGATCTTGTTCTCACCACATGACTGGCCGGAACATATCGATGGTTACGATGCAATAAAATTACAATCATACACAAAAGTGTATTTGTGGGCCTTTTTAGAAACATTTTACACCACACTTTGTCAATACAGGTGCTAAAGTTGGGCTCCGCGTTCAAGTGGATATTCTGTACAACTATTCACATTTAATTTTTATCATTCTGCTCAGCGACCGATCGCTTCCTATCTTTCTAATGTTTACATCAGATGAATAAGGTTCAGTGACTCTAAACACATCTCTTTTATCACTCCTTGTTACCATGACGCCATTATATTCTTACCAATCTTTTTAGATTGTGCCACACAAGTCCAGGTTATAGGGACTGTTTAAGACAAAATAAGAAATGTGATATCAGCAATTAGTAGGCGCAGTATATACAGTTATACACGGTATATCCAATTAGTACAGTCTTACACTTTATTACAATCTACGCAGGCTACAGGGCAGAAGACATTTGTAACAACAATAAACACTACAATATAGTCACAGGAGTACATACATTCAACACTCCTTGCAATTACACTCATATGGCTCAGTCGTCAATATTTAGTGGGATAATGAAACGTTAAAATGGGCTGAGAGCACTCGGAATCATTTTCCAAGACATGGCTCGCTTCCAAAATATTAAGAAGCAGTACAAGAGAGTTCTTTTTAAAAACCTGTTTTAAACATTACTTAGTCCGAGGGGTTCATATTTATGTAGTTTTGACTATACGGGTTTATGTCTAAAAATGCAGCGTTATGAACTACATAGTTTATGGAAATGTATTTATTATTAGTACCATCATCATTATTCACTGAAATTGAGTTTTCACTTGGTGGCAGTAGTCCTTACACTAGTAACAAATAAGAATAAATATACACAAACATAACAACACAAAAACACAGTAAATACAAATACACATGTTACCAAAACACAACTGTCAAAACACCCACACATTACAAAACACGCACACATACATGTTGCTAAACAAGTTTAGTCGTTAGTACCGTTACATACGCATATATATATATATATATGGGACGCAAAATCACTTCTGTAATATGAAAGATTCATTACTCGAAGCAAAAAGTGATAATAAATGCTGGCAACACTGCTTTGCAATCAGAAAGGATGAATAAAATACACATGCAGAAGTTCTGTGTGTAAGCTAAAGTATTTCATAACAAGGCCAAAAAAAAAAGGATAAAAGAGCCACAATATTCCAATCTGTGCCGGCGTCGGGGCATCACCAAGGCCGTATCTCAGGAGGTTCGTACAAGAGTTATACTGCTACATATTTTAAAACAAAGTGTCGTGGACGCCCAACTCTGGTCACAGTCGCAACCGTCACTGCTCCAACACTGCAGAGTAACCAACAAACACCAAATACTAGCAATGTCACAGACACATGGATGTGATGACTCCACCGTTTGCTGTGGATGAGTGTGGATCTAGTCATGAATCAATAAATGTACACATGCACCAGAAACACAGCCATCCGAAACAACCGGTACTGCTGCTGCTACTGATGATATCAGAGCTTAAATCTATATTGCAGAAAAAACTTAATTATAAAAGAAAAAGTGAAAATGAGAAGATGCGCAAACAGTTTCGTCGTATTAAAAGGATCCCGTGAAAACTGGAGTTTAAAGCACAATGTCCATTCAGAGATACAATGAAATACTGACTCAGTACATTCTTGCATTAGTCTCAGGTTTGTTATCCTCCTCAGGATGTTTAGTGACACACGCCTTTAAACCTGAAATTCAGCAACATTAAAAATTCCGGTACTAGTGTGTAGTTGGTACAATGACTAGTCTACAGGCTAGACAACCGACAGATCACAGTTGTTCCCGGCAGGCGCTTGAATTTCTCTTTTCTCCAAACCATCCAGACCTACTGTGGAGCCCATTGAGCCTCTTCAAGAACAAATTCGTTGGCATCGTTCGTCAGCCCCTGAACGAATTTTGACTTTCACAAGAGGCTGATTGCAGTCCGAATATTCCGAAATCCTTTTGCCATTGGTAATTATAGGCTCCAGTGCCGGTGCGGAACGAGTGAAAGCAATTAGAGGATGTCACTCTGAAAGATACTTTATCAGAAAGAAATATACAGCAATTTTACGGCAGCCTACCAACGTTTTCATCTCTTATTTCTTCTCAAACACGATAATAAATTGTGTTTTCACTGTATCCTACACAAGCTACCCGATTTATGAAGCACTACACACGTGCAAAACTGTTGCCGACCCATGGTCCAACGTACGGCTACGGCTGCAGCAATACGGCGCACACCCTCATTTTTGGGGGTAACAAGATTTCCCAACAGACAAATTCACAAAACCATTCGATTGTGCAGCATAGACCAATTTTTTGACTACTCATTCACCTAACTCCTTAGGAGACGAAATAAGTCACAGGTGCGTGCATCACATAGTGCACTAAATTCGATGTGTTGAGGTCGGTCACTTTATTTGCACGTTGGGCCACAATGGGCACAGATAATCCGGGCGGTAATTACTAGCAACTGCTTCATTACCATAGGCATTAGTAATTACTTCCAAACCCGCATCACCTTCTCTGCACTAAGTCTTTTTGTGTTTACAAAAATGTACGTTACATTTGTTCAGATTAATGTTCAAAACGTAATAAAGCGTAATTTCACACCATTTAATTATTATTTACGGCGTAGTGGTAAAATGTATGATTTATATAAATGTAAGGTAATACCACACGCTGATCGGTGAAATACACTTACAATTATTTCGTCAGCAGCTTTCGCTCGTAAAATGCCCAAATCTGGCACATGTTCACAGAACCTTCACGGCTAGAATTAACCCCCAGAACGCGTCCTTCAGCTATGGACATCCTACTGGGAGAGCCTTCCAAGTGCAGCCTCCAGCCAGTGCAAATACCTTCCTATTATCGTCCGTGGGAACACCGCCTGATCTGCGTGAGTCACCGGCGGCTAAGTGGACTACGGTCAAGCCAAGAAGAGGCGCGGGGGGGGGGGGGGGTGTTTCGGGCTTGTAAAGGGGGGAAATTAACTTCCTAGCAACCGAGAAGAACACCGAAAAATGTACTTCCGCGGGGGGTGGGGGGAT
>Ga0123354_10014040_pt1 | contig 12462 bp, 16 predicted proteins | sample TergutLab28metaG_2_FD_97872 | JGI IMG/M metagenome (GOLD analysis project Ga0123354, IMG submission 97872) | Labiotermes labralis P4 segment gut microbial communities from Petit-Saut dam, French Guiana - Lab288 P4 | ecosystem: Host-associated > Arthropoda: Insects > Digestive system > Gut ... | reverse complement strand
TATAAAAATTCCGTATAACTCTTTTCTCATCAATCTAAAATTTATGTTTATTTCAAAATTAAATATGCGTTGCAAAATTATGAAACTTATTTTTAATAAAAAAAATTTCAGTAAATTTTTATTCCGAAAACTTCATATTTCTAATTTTCTTTGCTTCTTCCTGTATATTACTGATCTCCTTTGATGGAACTTTTACCGGTTTTTCTAATAGGGTCTTTGCCATCAATTGTGCTTTTTCGTTTTGTCCCGTTTCATGGTATAGCATCATTAGCAGGTACAAAGGATAATAAAGGCTGGGTATAATTTCAGAAGCACACTGATACATGTTCTCGGATTTTCTGTAATCATTCATATTTTTGTAGTTATCACCCATACAACAAAATATTGCAGGATCACTGCCAAAAAGGAGAACCCTGCCAAGCAATTCGTTCCCCTTCTCGTATTGACCGATTGCCGACAGACATTGAGCGTATTCGAAAAGATACTGTTTTTGACGGTTAAGTTTTGGATATAATCGTCTGTATTTTTCGATGGCTTGCTCATATTCATCTGATTCATAAAGAGTTTGTGCATGACCCCATTCTTTGTAAGCTGGGTATCGCGTGAGTATTTCTACTGAAGCGTAACCGGTCAACCCAAGACAAATGATGCAATTGATGAATTTTGATTTTTGATTTTTGATTAGCGTAAAATTCAGATAATCAACATTGAGAGAAGCAGACATGGCCGCCAAAATAACAAACAAAATGGTTAAGGGCAATATGCTGAAAGGGTATGAAAAAAAGGCAAATACCAAAAAAGTTATCAAACTGCCGTTTACAGCTGGTAAGTAATTGACGAATTTTGATTTTTGATTTTTGATTGGCTCCGCCGAGCTAAAGGTTGGCGCAAAACGCAAAAAAGAAAAAATAATGACTAAAAACAGCAGTAGCCCTATGATTCCGTGTTCTACCGTTATTTGTATGTATTCGTTGAAAGCATATTCAGGCGTATCGGCCAGCAGGCGTTGTTTTTCTGAACCCTTTCCCGAAAGAAAAAACTTCGCTTGCGCATGATCATATTTAACTTGAAAACTTCCAAGCCCGAAACCGGTCAAAGGCTTTTCGTAAATCATTTCTGCGCTTACCTTCCAAATTAGTATACGCCCGTCGGCAGAATGTTTTTTGAAGGAGTACATTGCAAAGAAAGCGCCTGCAATAAAAAGCGCTGTGAAAACTAAAAATATAACCTTGGTGATTTTTGATTGGCTTCGCCGAGCTAAAGGTTTTTGATTTTTGATTTTTGATTGATGAAGAATTATTGGAATGCTACCCGCAACGACTGCTAACCAAGCGGCGCGGCTCATGGTGGCCGGCAGAATGAGAATAACCGAAATCAGGCAGATAATTCCCAAAATTTTTTCTGCACGGCGGCGCCCATTAAAAACACAAAGCAGTGCAAACGGTACACCGCAGGCCAAAAAACCCGCATAAGGCCCCGGATTGAAGAACGAACCGGTGATGGTAAAAATTACGTGGTATGGTTCTAATATACCATACAATTGCAGCAAACCCCAAATAGCTTCCACTGTGATCACAATCAGAATACACCAAATTAACGGTCGTATCATGTTGCTGTCGTACAAACTTGCCCGAATGATCACATACAGAGAAACCATTAACAGAAACAACCATAAAGACATACCGGGATGAGTTTTGTTGATGATACAGTTTGCCACTACCCACAATGAAAAAATAAAAACGGCAATATCTGTAAAACAAATATGCAACGATATTTTTTTTCGCAGTAAGCAATATGTAGTAAACAATAATGCCGCTGCAACAACAAAAGCAAAATAAAAATATTTACCTGTCTCTATCGTTTCACCCAATGTCGGACATACAATAAAAGTTGTAAATAACAACGCCAACCACAAAATGAGATTGATTATTGTTGTTTTCATTGCAATTCAAAATTCTTGCCCTTTACCACCATACTTGTTTTCCATCTTCATAAGTGAATATACGCTCTTCTTTACCACGAGTAAGATTGCGCAACCAGTAAATCGTACCGCTCGGAATATCCTTATAGGTAAGCGCATCGGCATCGGCTACCTTTCTGCCTGCACTCTTCCAGACTTCATTTTCCCAGTAAAAAAGTTCGTATGTGTCGCCTATCAAAATAAAATTGGTATCGCTACGAGGATAAAAACGTACCCGCGTGATGATTCGTTCGTTTCCTTTTCCCAAATCCAAACCAGCCCAACCTTCTATGTCTTTAGGTTTTTCAAACCATGTTTCAGGATTGCCATCAAATGCATTCGTATATGGATAAGGGTCGTCAGGTTTTATTGCCGGCATACCAATGATTTTTCCCGTGAGCCGTTCTTCAGGAGAATATTCATCTACTTTGCCGTAAAATTCAATTTCTGCATAGTTCCCGGGGCGATCTTTACCGGCAATAAAACGAATATAGCGGAATTTTTGTTGATTATTTATACGAATATGATGAATGCGAGAATTTACCCTTTCAAAGGTATGAAAAACTTGTTTGTCAGAGAAATCTGCCCTGTTTGCACCTTCGATATTTGTGCTTCTGACAATGTCAGAAAGAAAGAGTATCCTTCTGAATAAAGGATATTTCCGTGTCAGGGTCATATCCTGATAAGTTCCATCTGTTTTATGGAAGTGCAAACTACCATCCTCTTGTAGTAAAAATGGCTCTGTAGCCGGAATAATATGGCCATTATCATAATAAGCCGCTAAATAAACAACTTCAGAGTTCATGTCCCGAAAAGTCATTTTATTTTTTAGGATTGTACCCCAATATACAACTTTCCATTCCTGATTGTCAAAAGTACATATTACCCCGTATTTTTTTCTTTTATTACCGAGATAGGCATACTGCACCGGTACTGTTACATCATAAACGTCGAAATAGAGGGAAGTGACATCTTCTTCGGAAGTGAGAAATTGCGGAGGTACGTCGTTTGGGTCAAGTTTGTTATCATAGCTGGAACGAAATCTTTCACGAAAAATCTTAGCAGGTTGGTATGCAAATTCCATTTTACGGTCAAAAGCATCGAAATATTCAAATTTTCCGCTATCTAACAGCAGTACATTCCATTCGTGCCCTTGACTTCGATTTGCCCATATAACGCGGTCAACAGTTACCGGTAAACCGCATGATCTCATGGCCAAAGCTGCAAAATTGACTAAATGACGACAAGAACCACGATGGCCCAATTCCATCTTGGATATAGGAACGTCTATTGGATAGTTCCATAAAGTCAGGCTTTCTCTGTATTTTTGATTCAGGCGAAATTCCTGATAAAAACCGTCAATCAAACTGTTTATACTTGATGCGGTATCTACAAGATGCCGGTAGGAGCGAAAATAACGCTCGCGGAACTCCTCCAGCGGCTCGTTCCCGAAACGGTAAGGCAGGATATGTTCGCAGAAAAGCACAAAATCGCGAGGCAAGTATGCAGGCGACGATTGCCACGCTTCAAAAGCAACATCTATATGACGGATCAGATAATCGGCTGTGATGTGATGCATATCCCACTTCATTTCTAACTCTTCAGGCGATAAAAACCCATAATGCTGCTCCAAAGAATCCCACGCATTGGTGATAGCCAATGTTTCGCCTACATACATCCCTGAATGGTACAAAGAATCAAACAGGTGAAACATAATATCATACCGTTCGATATTGCCTCCTTGATAACTGAATTTTTCAGCCATATTTGTTATGAGGAACTCGGCAGCTTTCAATTTCAGTGGGTCGCCGTTAGCGCGGTAATGTTCCAGTACCTTTTCCAATTCGTAGCGGTTGTCGCCAGCCAAATGTAACACCTGTTCCAATTGAAACATCTTTTTCAGATGTGGCGGAGTACATGAAAGCATTAGGACCAACAGTGCGGAAATCAATAAATGTACGGATTTCATGATTTTATGTATTTTGTTATTTGCGTTCATAAATGACTAAAATTGAGAAAAAAAATTTGGTTGCAAAGATAGGGATATAAATCAACTGAAAATGATATAAACAATTTTTTATTTACAGAAAGAAATAATAAGTGGTGGGTGCGGAAAGCGCTTACGTTAGCGGACGGATACGAAATGGCAAAAAGATGAAGACGGCTCTGAATCTGTGGGACGGTTGGGACTGATGTGACAAAAGAATTTGAAGAATTTAGGGGCTGACACCTGCCAATTGTGATTGGGTGGTGGGCGGGTATGGAATAATTTAATGCGTTTGTGACCGGCGGCTTGCATATAATGTAATGTATTCATGCCAAAGCGCAAGCCGCAAGGTGATAAACACCGCTTAACAGCGAAAAAGCGGCAAGGCGGAGCGTATCCGAAAAAATATCAGGCGAAGCGTACCCGAAGAGCTGGTATTTTTGCGGGCTTGCGGCTGAAGCGCTACCGCTGCCCCACCCTTTAAGCCGGCTTATTCGCCGCGCGGGGGTGGGCTTATCGGAGGCACGACGTCATTTAACCGCCGATTTTAGGCGGCGGTGGCGGGTTAAGCGGCGTTAGCCGATTAAAGGCTGCAAGCCCAGACCCGAAGGGGCTACCCGCCGCCGTAATTCAATGAAAATTTTTTTTGCGGCATTCAAATTCAATTCATTCATACCGTAGACGCCGGAAAAAAATACCGCTTTGTCGGAAAAATGTTGCATAAATCGCCGTACATTATGTTAAGTAGAATTTTTCAACCATAGAAATAATTTAATGAAAAAAAATTCTACTTGCGGAGCGAAAACATAATGTATTTTATGCGACTTTTTTCCGTCAATCTAAACCGCCGATTTAAGGCGTAATTCAATGGCGCTTGCGCACCGCTCTCCCCGCAGGCAAAATTAGACCGTTGAAATCATTTACGACCATTATTTTGGCTGCGGGGGTTTGTAGCAAAAATGTTGGGTGGGAGGGTGGGATGTTTTTACGGTAGTTTAAGGGACGAAGGCGTGTAATTTTGAGTAGGATGAACGAAGCGGCGCAAAAATCATAAATGCTTTTTGGAATGGTGTTTTTTTTCTTGTCAAAGAAAAAAAACAATATATTTGCACGGTTTTTTTTAACCGTTAATTTTCAATATCTGATGAAATATAAATTTGATTTAACATGTAAAGAAGGTATTGCTGTGGCAGAAGATTACGTTTCAGGCGATGGTAATTCCTCGAATGCATCATTAAAGACTACTTGGCTTGTTCAAGGTAATGCTGTAAAATCTATAAAATGTAGAGGCATTAATTTTTACGGAAAAGGAAGAACGATTAGAACTCCGGGACAACGAAAAGAAATACCCAAACTAAAAGTATCAGCATTAAAATAAGATGTACGGAAAAAGAAAAAAGGTTGTAAAAGCCGGTTTGATGAAGGCTGGTGGTTTCTGGGGACGGAGGAACATAGCAGCAGAAAATCAAGTTAATACTAAAGTAGAGAAACTTCTCCCAGAATTAATAGATAAATTTTCAAAAGATGAAGATGGTTCTGAATGTATAATTCGTTTAAGTCCACCATGGTATGAGTATTCATTGGGATTAAAACTGCCAAATGGAATTTTTATAGGCGCTACAATAAAAAAAAATAATGGTACTTACGAAGTACAATATATAAAAAAATAGAAGAGAATTACCGGGAGCGGAGTAGAAAAAAGAAACAAAAAAAAACGGGTTACGTTTTTTTTGAAGCGGTTGCCGGTGAGCGAAGCGAAACGGCAATAAAAATGGATGAAAGTTACACAGTATTATCCCATCGGAGCGGGTGACATTCTACAATGTTAGTATTTGTTAAACAAAATATGCGGGTTGGTTGTCGATCGGAGTGGATGGTGGCGTGTTTTGTTTAGACTTTCCATATTGGAAGGATTATTTGAAAAAAAGAAAACCCCGACTGGCGAGGCTTGCCTATCCAATCATCTTAGATAGGGTAACTGGGCGCAAAGACAAAAAAATTTTGCTACGTAACAGGTGACCGAATAAAAAAACACCCAGTCATTTTTGAACGGGTGAAATTTTGAGTACTTTTACCGCTTAACAATTTTTGATTGTTAAGCGGTAGCCTCCTGCATCTGTCACAATAGCGGGGGGCTTTTTTTGAATTGATGATTTTAGATTACTCGCTTACGCTCATGAGACCGCTACGCTAAGTTGACGATTTTTGATTGACGTAATCATTATGCAATGAAGTACGCATAAACCAAGGGGAATAATAATGTTTTTTGGTATTCATTTTATTTGTATCTAATTGATTTTTAACTATTTATAACTATTTGATATTGAGTTGTTTGCGGGCTATGTTGGCCATTTTACATTCGACGAGCAAATCACACTCGGAAACATCAGTACAAAAACAAAGATTGGAACTGAAATTATTACGAATGCAAAATTTATTGTTATAGTCCAATTCATCAAAATAGATTACACCTTGCTCAAGGAATTCTTTTGGAATTGGCGGGGCGATGTTTGGATTTTCCATTTTTTGGGGGTTTAAAGGGTGCGCCCGGAAGCGCACCCGCAAAGGTAATAAATTTTAAGAGGTTAAATATTTCTCTGCTATTTTACGGGCATGAGCGGGGGAACTAACATAGGACATAACGTCCTCTCTTGATAATTTGACCGGCTCAACTTTTTTACCATCTACATAGCCACAAACTGCCATGCCACCTTCACGCAGGGAAAAAACAGAAATTTCAGAAATTCGTTTTTTCTTGACGCAGGTTTTACCGATGTAGGCAGTACAATGGTCGGTGCCGGAACTCCAACAACATGATTTATTCTTCCGGTTATATATCGTATTGCGAACAACAGAACCTTCAGGAAAACCACATCTGCGGAGTTCCGAAATGAGATAATGATTATCTATCTCGCCTGTTACGTTTTTTATTATGATATCCATTTTCACTTGTTTTAAAGGGGTGCGCCCGGAAGCGCACCCGCAAAGGTAATTAAAATTTCCGTAACATCTGATTTACCATAACGATAAAGTCAACCGGAATTGCTTCATCATTATGGTAGCCGCTGATGACGTTGTTGGCGGCTGATTGCAGGGCGGGATTATTGAACAGGTCATAATTGACGAGACAAAAATCATGCTGCTGCTTGGATGGGATGCAAAAATAATCAAATCTTTTCTTCATGGCTTGCGATGTTAAAGGGTTCGACTTGATTAACATTGAACAGGTAACAAGTAGGGAAAAATAGGTATTCGTCTACTTCTTCACTCGGTTGCGGGGATTGGTCTGGTTTTGGGGCGGCTCGTTTTTGCGCCCAAATAATCCAACCTTTTTCGCCTCTTTTGATTTTGAAACCGGCTTCGTGCCAATCAGTAAAAGTGCGAAAATCGTTTGTGCCGGCTTGCTCGTAATACTGCGCCTTGATAAGGTCGTTGATACCAACACACGCCCAAAACAACGATTCTTCCTCTGTTTTGGCGGTTTTCTTACCTAAATTTCTTTTGTCGCGCATATCATTGGATAAGCGGACAAGTTCCGCACGACGCGGATTTTCTTTTTTGTTTGTACTTTTCATAAAACAATTTTTAACGGTTAAACGGATTCGGCGCTATACTTGCTGTCACACAAAAACGCCTGTAATACAATTATTTAATACAAAGCAAAGATACAAAAAATGTATCAAAACTGCAAAATAAAATGCAAATTTTTTTAGTTAAATATTGTTAATTATTCATGTTATTTATTTGATTTTCAAATTAGAATAGATGGCAGCGTTTGCATTTATGCACTTTTGTACATTTGCACATATACATTTATGCACTTTAGCACAAAAATGGTAGGAAGATGGAACAGGGACGGGAGCGACACCGCCACCGCAGCGGGGAACGGCTGCCGATGGAGGATGACCGAACTTACAGCGGAGCGCAAATTGCCGAAGGCAAACGCACACCAACAGAAAAAGGCTGCCCGACCGGACACGTTATTAGAAGTAGAAACGCTGCGGGCTCGCAGGCACTCCATTAGAAGCGCTACAGGGCAGCCTATCAATTTAATGATGTGCAAACCACTAATTGCCCGCCGGCAGGCAGGGGCAAAAGCCGCACCGCTACAGGCTGCTGACCGAAAACTTCATTAGAAGTAGAAACCGTTAGGATTTGCAGGGACGTTGTTAGAAGCAGAACAGGGCAGCCCATCAATTTAATGTGCGCAATTGCCGCAAGGCAAAAAAAGGGCGGCTATTTGTTAGCAACGGAAGCGGCAAAGGACGTAAGAAATACCAATAGAAGACGGAACGGAAAAAGCCGCAAGCCGCCCGCTATTAAAAGGCTGAAAAAATAACTAGGAATTTGAAGGAATTGATAATTTTTGATTACTCGCTTACGCCCGTGAGACCGCTTCGCTAAGTTGACGATTTTTGATTGATGTAAGACGCAGATAATAAACTTTGCACTAAAGTACTTTTGCACTTTTGTGCGAATGTATTTATGCACTTTTGTACGATTTAAAAAGATTTGAGCGAAAAAAAAATTAAATTTTTTTGAAAAAAGTTTTTTTACAAAAAAATGTTGTATATTTGCAGCGTCGATACTACGGTTTCGGCGATAGTGGGCTGGCGATTACGTTAGCCCGCTTCCATTTTATATAATAGTTCTAAACCATCAGAAGTTCTGATATATACATCTTTGATGTTTTGCTTTTCAAAGTGTATCCGGTTGAAAATTACTTTTCTTGCCCAACGACGCCCGATTTGACAATCTTCGACAATTATTCTATCGGACTGCTTTACGCCGCGTTTCATCATCAAACAAAATGTGTCCGCTCTTTTCTGGCTGTCAGATAAATCTTTAGACGTGTCGAAACCTTCATGTTCGTACCATACACCATTAACGGTAAAATCGGGACATTTACCCCAAAACTGCGTGTTTTTGAGCGAAGCGAAAATATATTCGTAAGCAATGTTTCCGACGGTTACAGAAAATTGCGGGTATATTATCGTGTGTGCACCTTGCATGGCAAAGTATTCGCAGCATTTGAATACATTATCGTAATCATTTGCAGATTTGTCTACAAACTTGTAAACATCTATTTTACCGCCATTTGGGTATTGAACAAGTGTTTTGATCATAGGGAGCAAACATACATAAAAAAATTCAATTTTTACAAGCGCATCGGATAAAAATCATTGCGCGTAAAAAATTATAACCTTAGCACTAAAGCACAAAAGCATTTTTGTACGAAAATATTTTTGCACTTTTGCACTTTTGCATTTAAAAAATATATATCTTTGCAAAAAATTTATAGAGAATGGCAAAAGTTATAAGCGTATTAAACCATAAAGGCGGAGTAGGGAAAACCACTACATGCGCCAATGTTGCGGCGGGTTTACATCTTTTGAAGAAAAATGTTTTGATGATAGATATAGATCCACAAGCAAACCTGACCGTACATTTCGGATTTCCTCAAGAGAGCGAACATTCGATTTACCAGTCGTTAATCAAAGAAACGGCGTTGCCGATTATGAGCGTTGGGGATTTGAAGGGATTAGATATTGTTATATCTTCGACTGATGATATGGCGGACATAGAATTGCAATTGGCTGGCGTTTACGGACGCGAACATATACTAAAAGAGTTGGTTGCGCCAGTCAAAGAAAAATATGATTATGTTTTGATAGATTGCCCACCGTCGCTTGGAATACTGCCGCTCAATGCGTTGTCGTGTTCGGATATGGTGATCATTGCTGTAGAGCCGGCAAAATTCAGTTTGGACGGGATGCAAAAGATTTTTTCGGCAATAGAAAAAGTGAAAACAAGAATTAACCATGATTTGAAGGATTACCGAGTGTTGATGACGCGGTATAGTTCAAACAAGGTCATACATCAGAATGTAGTTGATAGTATCCGGGAGCGTTTCAAGGAACATGTATTCAAAACCATCATACGGAGTAATGTGAGTTTGGAAGAAGCAGCCATGCAGGGCGTGGACGTTTACAGATATAGCCCGAAGTCAAACGGGGCAAAGGATTATTATAGTGTTTGCAGGGAGTTGAATAGGACGGGACAGGATAAAGAGATAAAGAGATAAAGAGATAAAGGGATAAAAAAAGATAAAAGGGATAAATGGATAAAAAGATAAAGAAATGGCAAAGAAAGATTTTAGTAAGGGAATAGATAGGGTTTTTAGTCCGACGGTAAAGGATGAGGGGGTTCAGGAACCGGAGGAAATTAGAGAACACGGGAACGTTGAGACGAAAGAGACAACGGAGACAAAAGAACCGGTAATTGTAAGCAAGGATAAAAGAGCGAATGAAAAGAAAAAGGATTTTGCAAATTATAACTTACAATATCCAAAGGAACTACAGAAGCGGATCAAGCGGTTTTGTATTGAAAACGACGGGATAGATATGAAGGATGTGTTTATCCAGGGAGCAATTTTGTATCTGGAACAAAATAAAAGGTGACCGGAATTTAAAGGATTAAAAGTATTTTTGCACTTTTGCATTTATGCACAAATGTATATTTGCACTTTTGCATTTTATTGATGTGAGATAAGAAAAAATGGAACAAATGAATAGTTTTATAACCGGGAACTAAAATACGCTACGAAAGAAGAACAGGAAATAGCAGTCGGATGCAGACAACTGATTCAGAACGCAATCATCCTTTGGAATTATCTGTAGATGAACTCGACGATCAGAAAAAAAAATCCATATTCAATATCATCGACATCGCTATAAGAAAAGGGTGCGTTTCCGGTTCCCTGATGATGTCAAAATTAGGTTCGTATGCCCGACAGAATTCTTTGGCAACAGCACTGCGGGAAATGGGTCGTATCGAAAAAACCATTTTTATTTTGGACTATATTTCCAACGAAACATTAAGACGCCGTATCCAACGGGGTTTGAACAAAGGAGAGGCGAAGAAAGCCATGGCAAGAAATATATTTTTCTGAAAACGTGGAGAGTTCATGGAACGTGAGTTACAAGACCAGTTACAGAGAGCTAGCGCGTTGAATATCCTGATTAACGCAATAAGCGTATGGAATACAGTATATTTACAAAAAGCGATAGATTATCTAAAGTCCGAAAATGACTTTGACGAAAACCTGCTGAAACATATATCTCCTCTCGGATGGGAACATATCAACTTTTTAGGCGAATATTCACTCAACATGAAAAATATTCCTAAACAAAACGAGTTCAGACCTTTAAATGTAAAGCAAATTCCTTAAAGGGGGTAAAATTGGAAATTTGGGGCGGAAAAATTCCTTAGAGGGGGTTTTCTGGAAAATGCTGGCGAGTCCCCATAAATACAAAAATGTGTTGAGCGCAATGCCACGAGAGTGGGTAGCCGACAATATTAAAAAATAAATGATTATGGCATGATCTTTGTATTTTAATGTGTTGATATTTTATTGTAGAATCTATATAAAACCAATATAATGAAAAAGACAATTTTTCTTCTTCCATTGATATTCCTGATGTCTTGCGGAATATACAAAACACTGACTGTTGACCGGTTACAATTAGGTATGAATATAGCAGATGTAGAAAATATATTCGGTCGTCCCGAAAAAGTTCTGATGGTTAGCTTGACTGAACATGGACGGCAGGATGTATTGGCATACAAAATCGGTTACGATGTTTATATGTTGGAATTTTTGGACGACCAATTAATCAGGTATGAATTTATGCGCGAAGATGTTATATATGTGCCGCCTCTGCCGCCACTTCCTCCGCCATTATTTCATCATCCTCAACCGGTTCGTCCATCTCCTGATGTACGTCCACCAGCAAATAAACCATCACAATCGCCATCCGCTACGGTCGATCCGGGTAATACACAACGTGAAACACAAAGTTCGGAAAGACCGGGCAGGCGTCCCAGTTCGGGAAGAACTGTTCAAGAACAGACAAACGAAAGAGAACGTACGACAACATCCGAAACAAAACGGACAGAAAGACAAGATGATTCCAGATCGTCAAACAGGAACAATCGTTCATCAGAAGGATCGGATAATAATAAGCAAACTGAAGATTAATAAAGCGAATCACTTTGTTTTTATGTGGCGTTTTTTGCTTGTATGATCAAATATAGTTATTTTTGCATCAAAATTATTCATCAAAAAAATGGATAAGTATGAATCATCTATATTTATACGGATTTCGCAAGTCGCTTGTCTTGTTTAGTCTCTTTTTGTGTTCCTTAACATTTCTGTCATGTCAAACGGACCACACATTTCGTTTTGCTCTTTTGGCCGATCTGCATATTACGAAGGGCGGCAATACCGATGAAGACCTGCAACGGGCAGTGGATCAGATCAATGCGAGCGACGACATTGATTTTGTTTTGGTAGCGGGCGATATCACCGAAGAAGGCGACCGTGCATCGCTTCAAAAAGCAAAAGATTTCCTCGATCAGTTGAAAGTGAAACATTATGTGGTTGCGGGTAATCACGAAACCAAATGGAGCGAATCGGGTGTCACGGCTTTCGGCGATATATTCGGAGGAGAGC